>Ga0160461_1000184_pt1 | contig 67027 bp, 69 predicted proteins | sample HID1975I_E6MG_FD_108266 | JGI IMG/M metagenome (GOLD analysis project Ga0160461, IMG submission 108266) | Enriched soil microbial communities from UW Madison campus, WI, USA - HID1975I_E6 MG | ecosystem: Environmental > Terrestrial > Soil > Unclassified | place: USA: Madison, Wisconsin...
CACAAGGTACAGAGTGACACTCAGGTTGCGTAGGACTTGTGGGAGATGGCCAGCCCATTCGCGGGGCAAGCCCGCTCCCACAAGGTACAGAGTGACACTCAGGTTGCGCAGGACTTGTGGGAGCGGGCTTGCCCCGCGAATGGGCTGCAGAGCAGCCCCGGCAATTTCAGGCTTTATTCAGCTTTTTGAGGAACACTGCCATCTCTTTCTCGGCCTGCTTATCCCCATGGGCCTGCGCCGCCACGATCCCGTCCTCCCAGGCCTTGCGCGCCGCCGCCAAATCCCCCTGCAACTGATACGCCTTACCCAGCAACTTCCACGCCGCCGAATACTTAGGGTCTTGTTCCACGCAACGCGCCAGGTGCACCGCCGCTTCAGCGCCATTGCCCTCGTCCAGCCAGGCCTTGCCAAGGCCGAACCTCAACAGCGGGTTATCCACACCCTTGGCCAGCATCTTCTCCAGCGATTCGCGCATGCCCTCTTCTCCTAGAAGAAACTCAAGCCGACGTGGAACAGCTTCTCCACATCTCGAATGTGTTTTTTATCCACAACGAACAGAATCACGTGGTCACCCGATTCGATCACCGTGTCGTCGTGGGCAATCATCACCTCTTCGTCGCGAATGATCGCGCCGATGGTGGTGCCTGGCGGCAGGGCGATGTCTTCGATGGCCTTGCCGACCACCTTGCTCGACTTCGAATCACCATGCGCCACAGCCTCGATGGCCTCGGCCGCGCCGCGGCGCAGGGAGTGGACGCTGACGATATCGCCACGCCGCACGTGGGCCAGCAACGTGCCGATGGTGGCCAACTGAGGGCTGATGGCGATGTCGATTTCACCACCCTGCACCAGGTCGACATAGGCCGGGTTGTTGATGATGGTCATCACCTTGCGTGCGCCCAGGCGCTTGGCCAGCAGCGACGACATGATGTTGGCCTCATCGTCGTTGGTCAGGGCCAGGAAAATGTCGGCGTCGGCGATGTTCTCTTCGAGCATCAAGTCCTTGTCCGACGCACTGCCCTGCAGCACCACCGTGCTTTCCAGGGTATCGGAGAGGTGACGGCAACGCGCCGGGTTCATCTCGATGATCTTCACCTGATAGCGGCTTTCGATGGCCTCCGCCAGGCGCTCGCCGATCTGCCCGCCCCCGGCGATGACCACGCGCTTGTTGGTTTCGTCGATGCGTCGCAGCTCGCCCATCACGGCGCGGATGTCTTTTTTCGCAGCGATGAAGAACACTTCGTCATCGGCCTCGATCACGGTGTCGCCGCGTGGGGTGATCGGCCGGTCACGGCGGAAGATCGCCGCCACACGGGTGTCGACGTTGGGCATGTGCGCACGGATCTGGCGCAACTGCTGGCCCACCAGCGGGCCGCCGTAGTACGCCTTGACCGCCACCAGTTGCGCCTTGCCTTCGGCGAAGTCGATTACCTGCAGTGAACCCGGGTGCTCGATCAGGCGCTTGATGTAGTTGGTCACCACCTGCTCGGGGCTGATCAGCACGTCGACCGGAATGTGGTCGTTGTGGAACAGCTCTTCGCGGGTGAGGTAGGCCGATTCCCGTACCCGGGCGATCTTGGTCGGGGTGTGGAACAACGAGTAGGCGACCTGGCAGGCCACCATGTTGGTCTCGTCGCTGTTGGTCACCGCCACCAGCATGTCGGCGTCGTCGGCGCCGGCCTGGCGCAGCACCGTCGGCAGCGAGCCGCGGCCTTGCACCGTGCGGATGTCCAGGCGGTCGCCGAGGTCGCGCAGGCGCTCGCCGTCGGTGTCGACCACGGTAATGTCGTTGGCCTCGCTGGCCAGGTGTTCTGCCAGCGTACCGCCCACCTGCCCCGCGCCGAGGATGATGATCTTCATCCGCTACTCCCTAACCGTTGTGCTTATCCGCGTGACGCGGCGATCTTGATCAGCTTGGCATAGTAGAACCCGTCGTGGCCGCCTTCCTGGGCCAGCAACTGGCGGCCATGTGGCTGGCGCAGGCCGGCCTCGGTGGCCAGGTCCAACTCACGGGCGCCCGGGGTGCGGGCGAGGAAGGCGTCGATCACCTCGGTGTTCTCGGTCGGCAAGCTCGAGCAGGTGGCGTAAAGCAGCATGCCGCCCACTTCCAGGGTCGGCCACAGGGCATCGAGCAGCTCGCCTTGCAACGTGGCCAGGGCCGGAATGTCGTCGGCCTGACGGGTCAGCTTGATGTCCGGGTGGCGGCGGATTACGCCGGTGGCCGAGCACGGGGCGTCGAGCAGGATGCGTTGGAACGTTTTGCCGTCCCACCAACTGGCGGTGTCGCGGGCATCGCAGGCGATCAGCTCGGCGTCCAGTTGCAGGCGATCGAGGTTCTCGCGCACGCGGGTCAGGCGCTTGGCTTCCAGGTCGATGGCCACCACCTGCGCCAGGCCAGCTTCGGCTTCGAGCAAGTGGCAAGTCTTGCCGCCCGGGGCACAGCAGGCGTCGAGCACGCGTTGGCCGGGGGCCAGTTCGAGCAGGTCGGCGGACAGCTGGGCGGCTTCGTCCTGCACGCTTACCCAGCCTTCGGCAAAGCCAGGCAGGCTGCGCACATCGCAGGGCTCATTCAGCACGATGCCGTCACGGCTGTACTGGCAGGCGCTGGCGCCCACGCCGGCCTCAGCCAGCAAGGCCAGGTAGGCATCGCGGCTGTGGTGGCGGCGGTTGACCCGCAAAATCATCGGCGGGTGGGCGTTGTTGGCGGCGCAGATGGCTTCCCATTGCTCGGGCCAGAAGGCCTTCAGCGATTTCTGCAGCCAGCGCGGGTGGGCAGTGCGCACCACCGGGTCGCGCTCCATGCCTGCGAGCAGCGCTTCGCCTTCACGCTGCGCGCGGCGCAGCACGGCGTTGAGCAGGCCTTTGGCCCACGGCTTTTTCAGCTTGTCGGCGCAACCCACGGTTTCGCCGATGGCGGCGTGCGCCGGAATGCGCGTGTAGAACAGCTGGTACAGGCCGACCAGCATCAAGGCCTGCACATCGGCATCGGCCGCTTTAAACGGCTTCTGCAGCAATTGCGCAGCGAGCAGGTCGAGGCGCGGCTGCCAGCGGGCGGTACCGAAGGCCAGGTCTTGGGTCAGGCCCCGGTCGCGCTCGTCGACCTTGTCCAATTGTGCCGGCAACGAGCTGTTCAGCGAAGCCTTGCCGCTGAGCACAGCGGCCAAGGCACGGGCGGCGGCCAGGCGAGGGTTCATTGGCCGAGCACCTTGCCGTTGGCGAATTTCTCGCGGCGGCTGTTGAACAGGTCGCTGAAGTTCAGCGCCTTGCCGCCGGGCAGTTGCAGGCGGGTCAGGCTCAGTGCCTGGTCACCGCAGGCGACTACCAGGCCGTCCTTGCTGGCAGACAGAATCTCGCCAGGGGCGCCGTTGCCTGTGGACAACGTGGCAGCCAGCACCTTCACGCTTTCGCCGTCCAGGGTGCTGTGGCACACCGGCCACGGGTTGAAAGCACGCACCAGGCGCTCCAGCTCCACGGCCGGGTGGCTCCAGTCGATGCGTGCTTCGTCTTTGTTCAGCTTGTGGGCATAGGTGGCCAGGGCGTCATCCTGGGCTTCACCCTGCAGCGAGCCGTCGGCAAGGCCAGCAATGGCTTGAATGACCGCAGGCGGGCCCATTTCGGCGAGGCGGTCATGCAGCGTGCCGCCGGTGTCTTCGGCGCTGATCGGGGTGACCACTTTGAGCAGCATCGGGCCGGTGTCCAGGCCCGCTTCCATGCGCATCACGGTCACGCCGCTCTCAGCATCGCCGGCTTCCACGGCGCGCTGGATCGGCGCCGCACCGCGCCAGCGTGGCAGCAAGGAGGCGTGGCTGTTGATGCAACCAAGGCGCGGAATATCCAGCACGGCCTGGGGCAGGATCAGGCCGTAGGCGACCACCACCATCAGGTCGGGCTTGAGCGCGGCGAGTTCGGCCTGGGCATCGGCATTGCGCAGGGTTGGCGGCTGCAGCACCGGGATATCGTGGGCTACGGCCAGTGCCTTGACCGCGCTCGGCATGAGCTTCTGGCCACGCCCGGCTGGGCGGTCCGGCTGGGTGTAGACGGCCACGATCTCATAGGGGCTGTCGAGCAGTGCCTTGAGGTGTTCGGCGGCAAACTCTGGAGTGCCTGCGAAGACGATGCGCATGGAGTTCTCGCTGCAAAAAAGAAAAAGGCTTGCCGGAGCAAGCCTTCTGGAAGGTGGGGATCAGGCTTGCTGGCGGTGCTGCTTTTCCAGCTTCTTCTTGATCCGGTCGCGTTTGAGCGTGGACAGGTAGTCGACGAACAGCTTGCCGTTGAGGTGATCGAACTCGTGCTGCACGCACACGGCCAGCAGGCCTTCGGCTTCGAGCTCGAACGGCTTGCCGTCGCGGTCCTGGGCTTTGACGCGCACCCGCAGGGGGCGGTCGACGTTTTCGTAGAAGCCAGGCACCGACAGGCAACCTTCCTGGTACTGGCCCATGTCGTGGGTCAGTTCTTCGACGACGGGGTTGATGAAGACCCGCGGCTCGCTGCGGTCTTCGCTCAGGTCCATCACCACCACTTGCTTGTGGACGTTGACCTGGGTCGCCGCCAGGCCGATGCCAGGCGCTTCATACATGGTTTCAAACATGTCGTCGATCAGCTGGCTCAGGGCGTCGTCGAACACCGTCACCGGTTTGGCGAGGGTGCGCAGGCGCGGGTCCGGGAATTCGAGAATGTTCAAGATGGCCATAAGGTCGGGCAGTCACTGTGCGTTCGGTTGAAAACTGAGCACACATAATAAAGGTAATCGGGGGATTCGGCACCTGGCAAAGCTCGGCTAGGGTTTAAACGGACGGCTTATCACCCATTTGATGGACAGGTTGTCAAAGCGTTATCAACACAGTTATCCACAGGTTGTGCCACGTCGATGGCCCCGTTTCGATCAAGGATGATCCTCATGTTGACCCACCATTCGTCGCCTTGCGCGCCTGCCGAACTGGAGGCGAGGTTGCGCCTGCACCGCCTGCCGGACACAGGGTTACGCCGCTTTCACAGCCTGCTGAAAGCTTTTGGCAGCGCTTCTTCGGCGCTGAGTGCGCCGGCCGCAGCCTGGCGCGCACTGGGCATTCCGCAAGCCAGTATCGAAGCCCGAAGAAGCGCCGAAGTGCGTGACGGTGCACTGGCTGCAATGGCCTGGTTAGAGCGCCCGGGCCAGCATTTACTGATGTGGGACAGCCCTGGCTACCCTGCTCTGCTGGCCGAAACCGACGACCCGCCGCCGTTGCTTTTCGTCGCTGGCGACCCCGCATTGCTGGAAAGGCCACAGTTGGCAATTGTGGGCAGCAGGCGTGCTTCACCCCCCGCGCTCGACACTGCCCGAGCATTTTCCCGCTACTTGGCGCAGACGGGTTTCACCATTACCAGCGGCCTGGCATTGGGTATCGATGGTGCCGCTCATCGGGCAGCGTTGCAGGCCGGCGGCGGCACAATTGGGGTGCTCGGGACGGGGCTGCAAAAACTTTATCCACAGCGCCATCGCGAGCTTGCCCAAGCGATGATCGACAGCGGCAGCGCGCTGGTTTCCGAGTACCCGCTGGATGCCGGCCCACTGCCGGGCAATTTTCCGCGGCGTAATCGCATCATCAGTGGCTTGTCGCTGGGCGTATTGGTTGTGGAGGCGAGCCTGGCCAGTGGCTCGCTGATCACGGCGCGCTTGGCGGCTGAGCAGGGCCGCGAGGTGTATGCCATCCCAGGCTCCATCCACCACCCAGGTGCCAAAGGCTGCCACCAGCTGATTCGCGACGGTGCGCTGCTGGTGGAAAGCGTGGAACAGATTCTGGAAAGCCTGCAGGGCTGGCAGAACTTGCCCCCGGCCATTGTTGAACAGCGTGATCACCCCCTGCTCGCCTTGCTGCATGCCGCGCCACAGACTACCGAGAGCCTGGCCCACTGCAGCGAACTGCCGTTGGCCCAGGTGATGGCGCAGCTCACCGAACTGGAGCTTGAAGGGCGGGTCAGCAATGAAGCCGGGCGTTGGTTTGCCCGCGTTGGCTAAGTACACTGCTCACAAGCAAGGTATATAGGCGGAGAGACAGCAATGGTGAGCAGTTTTCGTGTGCAACAAGCCGCACGTGAGATCCGGGCGGGCGCGGTTATCGCCTACCCGACGGAAGCGGTCTGGGGCCTGGGCTGTGACCCGTGGAACGAGGACGCGGTGTATCGCCTGCTGGCGCTAAAGTCGCGGCCTGTGGATAAAGGGTTGATCCTGATCGCCGACAATATCCGCCAATTCGACTTTTTGTTCGAAGATTTTCCCGAGGACTGGATCGACCGCATGGGCAGCACCTGGCCAGGCCCGAACACCTGGCTGGTGCCGCACCAGGACCTGTTGCCGGAGTGGGTGACCGGGCAGCACGACACGGTGGCGCTGCGGGTCAGTGACCACCCGCAGGTGCGTGAGCTGTGCGCGCTGGTCGGGCCGCTGATTTCCACCTCGTGCAACCCCGGCGGTCGCCCGGCGGCGAAAAGCCGCTTGCGGGTGGAGCAGTACTTCCATGGCCAGCTGGACCTGGTACTGGGCGGGGCGTTGGGCGGGCGGAAGAACCCAAGTGTGATTCGCAACCTGGCAACGGGTGAAATCGTTCGGCCGGGCTAAATTGCCAAGCGCCGATACCCCTCCTTGTGGGAGCGGGCTTGCCCCGCGAAGAGGCCAGCCCAGGCGGCCAGTGTGTATGGCCAGGGCTTCGCCCTGGTTCGCGGGGCAAGCCCGCACACAGTTGGACGAGTCGCCTGGAATTTCTCTGATCCTTACCCAAATGGCTGACCCTTCCTCCATTTGGGAAACCTCCTACTCCTCCCGACCTAATCCGTCACCTTCCCTGCAGGAACCCCTGCCTCTAGCTTGCTCGGTATGCGTCGCATGGGCGGCGCGGGTTCGTCTCGCCAGGAAGGCACGTCGCACATCGGCGGGAGCATTGGGAAGAATGCCGCTATTCGAGAATGCCGAATACCTGATAAGGGCGAATCTGGAGCAGCTTGCGTCCAACCATCGGGTCCGAGTGGTGGAAATAGGTAGGTTTACCGCAGCTCAGTTCGAAGCGATCAACAGGCAGAAAGAAGGGCAGGATTTGCCCTTGCTGAAGGAGCCGGGCATCGTCTTTATTGGCAGCCATGCGTACCGTTCCCGGGTGGTGCGAGATGGATACACCATTGATGACATGGTTCTGCAAATCAAGGCAGCACTGGCGGCGACATCAATCTGGAAAAGCGCCACGCACATGACCGCCCTTCGCAGCACAATTGGCCGAAACGATGGCTATGGCAATGAAGTCTTTGATGAGGCGATTTTTGAACTGACTGCTCGTAAGCCCAAGGCAGAGCTCTATTCCATTGTCCCCAAAGGAGATAGAAACAAGCCCAAAAAATAAAGGCCGCTTACGCGGCCGAAGGGTAAGGATGCGCTCGCCCGGATAACTTGAAACTCAACCGGCGCACCAGCACAACCTCGTAGTGAAGGCTACGCTTCCGAATCTAGTGGGTCAAGCTGGTGCATGTGTGCATGACATGCAGCGCTGCCCACTGCCTCAAATGTCCCGAGACAAAATTTTCGTCGTGGTGAGTAAGCTAGTCTTCAGAAGCACCGGCGTCGGGGTTTTCTGATTTTTCCGCGAACGGCTGTTCAGTCTGCGGCTTGGGAAATATCTTACGAGTCGCGTCGCCTGCCATCACCTTCTCAGTGGGAACCTCTGCCCTTAGGCTTAAACCGTCGCCGAGTAACTTGGCGATCGGGTGTGGTAACCCGGATGTGCTTGGGGCGTCACAGCTATGGCAGCTGTGCGCGGGAGGCGTCATGCCTGCCGGGAGCGCCTCCAGCCCGGTTTACCACCTCGCGTACAGCTGCCGCCTAAACCGTGTGGTAACGGCTTGGCGCCAGCTTCAATGCCTGGAGCAAGCCATGAACAAGATTGTGCCCGATCCACCCCTACCCAGCACCTCAACTCGACCCTTCGGCCGTTGCGATGCCGGTCATGATCCACTCTTCACCGTAAACCCGAACATTTCCGCTGAAGACGCTTTGGTCCACGTCGCCCTATACCTGCGCAGCGCCTTTGAAACTGGCTACAAAGCCCTGGACTATATGCGTGAAGAAGGCCGTGGCATGTTCTGGTCGAACCTGCATGCGATTGAAATGGCAGAGGGTGTGGTGGAGGCGATACTCGATGGCATCGAGTCGACCCCACAGCCGCAGAAGAAAGTGTGAGGGCTGACAGGTGCCTGCCTTGAGGGTTTTAGCGCCTGTGAAATTCTAAAGCCAAGCACCTGCCCGCCCTGATGCGATCGCGTGCCTAAATCAAGGCAACAAAACAGTCGACCCCACAGTCCGTCGAGCCGACAGCTCAGCCTGCGCCTTGGCTGCCTCACTCAGCGGATACCGCTGCTGGATATCCACAACCAGCTTCCCACTCGCAATCATCGCAAACAGGTCATCGGCCATGGCCTGGGTGTTCTCGGCATTGCTGGCATAACTCGCCAGGGTCGGCCGGGTGACATACAGCGAGCCCTTCTGCGCCAGAATCCCCAGGTTCACCCCGCTCACCGCGCCCGAAGCATTGCCAAAGCTCACCATCAACCCGCGTGGCTGCAGGCAGTCCAGCGAGGTCAGCCAGGTATCGGCGCCGACGCCGTCGTACACCACCGGGCATTTCTTGCCGTCGGTCAGCTCCAGTACGCGCTTGGCCACATCTTCATGGCTGTAGTCGATGGTTTCCCACGCCCCCAGCGCCTTCGCCCGCTCGGCCTTCTCAGCGGAGCTGACAGTACCGATCAACTTGGCCCCCAGCGCCTTGGCCCATTGGCAGGCCAGCGAACCCACGCCACCGGCAGCGGCATGGAACAGGATCACGTCGCCCGATTGCACCGCATAAGTCTGCTTGAGCAGGTACTGCACGGTTAGGCCCTTGAGCATCACCGCCGCTGCCTGCTCAAAGCTGATGTTGTCCGGCAGCTTGACCAGGTTGGCCTCGGGCAGCGTATGCACTTCGCTGTAGGCACCCAGCGGGCCGCCGGCATGGGCTACCCGATCACCGACTTTCAGGCGGGTGACGCCCTCACCCACGGCTTCGACCACACCAGCGGCCTCGGTGCCGAGCCCGGAAGGCAAGGATGGCGGGGCGTACAAGCCGCTGCGGAAATAGGTGTCGATGAAGTTCAGGCCAATCGCCTGGTTACGCACGCGGACCTGCTGTGGCCCAGGTGGGGCGGGGTCGAACTCTACAAGTTGCAGAACTTCCGGGCCGCCATGCTGGCTGAACTGGATACGCTTGGCCATCTCGCACTCCTGTTGTCGGGATTGGTAACAGCCCTCTATCGGACGCCTTTGCTTGATCGCCGTCAACTGCGGCGCGTCAGCCGCCGGTGGTATGCTACGCGGCGAATTCTTCTCTGCCCGCTCCAGGTGACCCGATGACCAGCCGCACCGAGGCCGTGAAAGCCTACCTGCTCGACCTGCAAGACCGCATCTGCTCCGCCCTTGAACGTGAGGACGGCGGCGCCCGCTTTGTCGAGGACGCCTGGACGCGTGAAGCCGGTGGCGGGGGCCGCACGCGGGTGATCGGTGAGGGCAAGGTAATCGAGAAAGGCGGGGTCAACTTCTCCCACGTGTTCGGCGCCGGCCTGCCACCGTCGGCCAGCGCCCACCGCCCCGAGCTGGCGGGCCGTGGTTTCGAGGCCCTGGGGGTGTCGCTGGTGATCCACCCGCACAACCCGCACGTGCCGACGTCCCACGCCAATGTGCGCTTCTTCATCGCCGAAAAAGAAGGCGAAGAGGCGGTGTGGTGGTTCGGCGGCGGTTTCGACCTGACCCCGTACTACGGCAACGAAGAAGACTGCATCCATTGGCACCGTGTGGCCGAGCAGGCCTGCGCGCCATTCGGTGCCGACGTGTACCCGCGCTACAAAGCCTGGTGCGACCGCTACTTCCACCTCAAGCACCGTGGCGAACCACGTGGCATTGGCGGGCTATTCTTCGACGACCTGAACGAGTGGGACTTCGACACCTGCTTCGCCTTCATCCGTGCCATTGGCGATGCCTTTGTCGAGGCCTACCTGCCGATCGTCCAACGCCGCAAGGACACGCCCTATACCGCCGAGCAGCGCGAGTTCCAAGAGTACCGTCGCGGTCGCTACGTGGAGTTCAACCTGGTCTACGACCGTGGCACCTTGTTCGGCCTGCAATCGGGTGGGCGTACCGAGTCGATCCTCATGTCGCTGCCGCCGCAGGTCCGCTGGGGCTACGACTGGAAGGCCGCGCCTGGCAGCGAAGAAGCGCGCCTGACCGAGTACTTCCTGCAAGACCGCGACTGGCTCGCCCAGTAAACCTGTGGATAACCGAGGAGCCCCCATGGACCAGTACGTCGTTTTCGGTAACCCCATCGGCCACAGCAAGTCGCCGCTGATCCACCGCCTGTTCGCCGAGCAGACCGGCCAGGACCTGGAATATGCCACCCTGCTGGCGCCGCTGGACGAGTTCAGCGATTGTGCCCGCGGCTTCTTCAAGCAAGGCAGTGGCGGCAATGTCACGGTGCCGTTCAAGGAAGAAGCCTACCGCCTGTGCGACAGCCTGACCCCACGTGCCCAGCGGGCGGGTGCGGTGAATACCCTGAGCAAGCTGGCGGATGGCTCGCTGCGGGGGGACAACACTGACGGTGCTGGCCTGGTGCGCGACCTGACGGTGAATGCGGGGGTCGAGCTGGCGGGCAAGCGTATCCTCATTTTGGGCGCGGGGGGTGCGGTGCGCGGGGTGCTGGAGCCGATTCTGGCGCATGATCCGCAGTCGCTGGTGATCGCCAACCGCACGGTAGAAAAGGCCGAGCAACTGGCGCGTGAGTTCGCTGAGCTGGGGCCGGTGGTGGCCAGCGGGTTCAGCTGGCTGCAGGAGCCGGTGGACGTAATCATCAACGCCACCTCGGCGAGCCTGGCGGGCGAGATGCCGCCGATTGCCGACAGCCTGGTCGAGGCGGGGCGCACGGTTTGCTACGACATGATGTACGGCAAGGAGCCGACGCCGTTTTGCCAGTGGGCTACCAACCTAGGTGCGGCCAAGGTGCTGGACGGGCTGGGGATGCTGGCTGAGCAGGCGGCTGAGGCGTTCTTTATCTGGCGTGGGGTTCGGCCGGATACGGCGCCGGTGCTGGCTGAGCTTCGTCGGCAATTGGCTCGGGGCTGAATTTGAGATTTTGGGGCTGCACAGCAGCCCCAATGGTCACTCTGCAAATTCAATGGGGCAACCCGCCACCCCTTCCAACTTCTGCAATTCCTCGACCACCTGCGGCCGCGCCCGCTGCAAGGTCAAACTACCCCCCGCCCGCCGCAACCGCCTTGCCTCTCGGTGCAACATATCCACACCCGAATAATCGATAAAATTCACCTGCCGCGCATCGATCACCACATGCGGCCCCTGGCAGCGCTGCAAGCGCACCTGCAGGTAATGCGCCGCGCCAAAGAAGATCGACCCGCCCACCCGAAGCACGTCGGCCTGCCCTTCGCGGCTCTGCTGCACCCGTGGCCGGGACGTGCGTTTGAGGTAAAAGAACAGCGAAGCCAGCACCCCGGCATAGATCGCGGTCTGTAGCTCCAGCAGCAAGGTCGCGGCGGCGGTCAGGGCCATGACCAGGAACTCCGAGCGGCTGACCCGGAACAGCGCCCTAATGCCACGGTGATCCACCAACCCCCAACAGATCAGCAGGATGCTGCCCGCCATCGCCGGGATCGGCAGGTGGGCGATCAGCCCTGCCCCTGCGACGGCAAACAGCGCGACCCACAGGGCCGAGAACACCCCGGCCAGCGGTGAGCGGGCACCGGCGTCATAACTTAAGCCCGAACGGGTGAAAGAGCCTGATGACAGGTAACCGGAGAAGAACGCGCCGACGATGTTCGACAGGCCCTGGGCGCGGATCTCCTGGTCGGCATTGATCAGCTGTTCAGAGCGCGCAGACAGCGACCGGGCGATCGACAGGCTGGTGACCAGGCCGAGCATGCCCACCGCCACCGCGGTCGGCAGCAGCCGCAGCATCAGCTCCACGTCCAGTAGCGGCAGTGGGCTCAACGGGGGCAACTGGCCAGTGAAGGCAGGTACCCGCGGCACATGGCCAAAAAAGCCAGGCAGTGACCAAGCCAGCAAACTGACCACGATCAGGCTTATCAACAGGCTTGGCCAGCGGGGCCGCCAGAGCTTGAAGGCCATGCCGATCAGCACCGTGGTCAGCCCCAGTATCAGCGACGGCAGGTCGACCTCCCCGGCGTGGCTGGCCAGGTCTTGCACGGTTTTCAACGCCGTGGCCTGGCTTGGCAAGTCCATGCCCAACAGGTTGGGCAACTGGCCGAGGGCGATGACGATGGCGGCGCCCAGGGTGAAGCCGAGCACCACCGAGTGGGAGACGAAATTGACCAGTGCGCCGAAGCGCAGCAGGCCGAGCAAGAGCTGGAAGATGCCGGCGAGTAATGTCAGCAGCAGGACCAGCGTGATGTAGTCGGCGCTGCCCGGCACCGCCAGGGGGCTGACGCTGGCGTAGAGGACGATCGAGATGGCTGCGGTCGGGCCGCAGATAAGGTGCCACGAAGCCCCCCACAAGCAGGCGATGAGCACCGGAACGATGGCGGCGAACAGGCCGTATTCCGCGGGCAGGCCGGCGATCAGGGCGTAGGCGATGGATTGCGGCAGGGCAAGGATGGCACCGCTCAGGCCGACCAGCAGGTCCTGGCGCAGGCTGCGGCCCGATTGGCGGGGGAGCCAGGCAAGGAAAGGCAGCAGCTGGATGAGGCGGTGCATAAGTATTTCAGTTTCCCGAGTGTTGTACCGGCCCCCTGTGGGAGCGGGTTTACCCGCGAATGCGTCGGTGGCTTCACTAGAGCATTCGCGGGTGAACCCGCTCCCACAGGATGAGTGTGATTATCGAGATTACAGTTTGCTTGTGACGGCCTCTTTCGCATCGCCACCGGCCTGGGTGCTGACCCCAGCCAACCACCCTTCCAGTACTTCGGGATGCGCCTTCACCCAAGCCTTGGCTGCTTCATCGAAGCTCACTTTTTTATCCACAACCTCGGCCATGATGCTGTTTTCCATGTCCAGGGTAAATGTCAGGTTGCCCAGCAGCTTCGCTGTATTCGGGCATGCCTGTGCATAACCTTTGCGGGTCAGGGTATAGACCTGGCCCTTGCTACCAAACCACTTTTCCCCACCCGTGAGGTAGTGCATCTTCAGCTTCACGTTCATCGGGTGCGGTGTCCAGCCGAGGAAGGTGATGAATTGCTGCTTCTTCACGGCGCGGTCCACTTGCGCGAGCATCGCCTGCTCACTCGACTCCACCAGCTTCCACTGGCCGAGGTCGAACTGGTTCTGGTCGATGATTTCTTTCAGCGACAGGTTGGCAGGCGCGCCAGAGCCGATCCCATACAGTTTCTTGTCGAACTGATCAGCGTGCTTTTGCAGGTCGGCGAAGTCTTTGACCCCGGCGTTCCACACATAATCGGGCACCGCGAGGGTGAACTCGGTGCCTTCAAGGTTGCGCGACAACTGCTGCACATCACCATTGGCGATGAACTTGTCATGAAACCCCTGGTGCGCCGGCATCCAGTTGCCGAGGAAGGCATCGACGCGCCCGTCCTTGAGGCCGCCATAGATGATCGGCACGGCCAGGCTGTCGATCTTTACCTGGTAGCCAAGGCTTTCCAGCAGCAGGCGGGCGATGGCGTTGGTGGTGGCGATATCGCTCCAGCCGGGGTCGGCCATCTTCACGGTGCTGCATTGCGCGTCTTCGGCGTGAGCCGTGGCAGCGCCCAGGCCGAGGGCCAGGGCAAGCACAGCGGCGGAGATTTTTTGCATGGCGAACTCTCTTCTCAATCCAGAGGGGCGGGCTGTGGATAACGGGCCTTGCGCTCGAGGTCGTCGAGATCGATGTGGTTGCGCATGTACTGTTGGCTGGCGTCCACCAACGGTTGGTGGTCCCAGCTTTTCAGCTTGCCGATGGCCAGGGCTTCGGCCACCAGGCGGCGGCGGCGCTGGCTGGCCAGCACCTGTTGGCGCAGGGTGGGGATGTCCCAGCGCTGCCGGGCTTCATCGGCAAATGCCTGCAGCAGCGCCTGATGGTCGGGGCTGCTGGCGAGGTTCTCCCGCTCGTGCGGGTCGCGGCTCAGGTCATAGAGTAGCCATGGGTCGTCTTCGCTGTACACGAACTTGTACGGGCCACGGCGGATCATCATCAGCGGGCCGACCGTGCCTTCGGCCATGTATTCGCCAATGACCTCGTCGTGGCCACCCTGCCCTAGCAGGTGGCCCAGCAGCGAGCGGCCGTCCAGGTGCAGGGACGTGTCCACGGCACCGCCGGCCAGTTCGACCAGGGTCGGCAGCAGGTCGCAGGTGGAGACCGACGCACTCACGCGCGCGGCGGCAAAGCGTTTGGGGGCGTGGATCAGCAGTGGCACGCGCGCCGACATTTCGAACCAGTGCATTTTGTACCAAAGGCCGCGCTCGCCAAGCATGTCGCCGTGGTCGCCGGAGAACACGATCAACGTATCGTCCGCCAGGCCGCATTCCTCAAGGGTTTGCAGCAACTGGCCAATGTTGTCGTCGATGTAGCTGCAGGCGCCAAAGTAGGCGCGGCGGGCATCGCGAATCTTGTCCACAGGCAGGGGCTTGTTCCACAGGTCGTAGACCTTGAGCAGGCGCTGCGAGTGCGGGTCTTGCTCGCGCTGGTCAAACTCGGCGCTGGGCATTGGGATATCCACTCCTTCGTAGCGATCCCAGTAGTGCTTGGGAATGGTGTACGGGTCGTGGGGGTGAGTCATCGACACGGTCAGGCAAAACGGCCGGCCATCGTTTTCGCGCACATGGTCGTAGAGGTACTGGCGGGCTTTGAACACCACCTCCTCGTCGAAATCCAGCTGGTTGGTGCGCACGCACGGGCCGGCCTGCAGCACCGACGACATGTTGTGGTACCAACTCGGGCGCTCGTCCGGGGCGTCCCAGTTCACGGCCCAGCCGTAATCGGCGGGGTAGATATCGCTGGTCAGGCGTTCTTCGTAGCCGTGCAACTGGTCTGGGCCGCAGAAGTGCATCTTGCCCGACAGCGCAGTGCGGTAGCCGAGACGGCGCAGGTAATGGGCGTAGGTGGGCACATCGGCGGGGAAGTCAGCGGCGTTGTCGTAAGCGCCAATACGGCTGGGCAACTGGCCGCTGACCAGGGTGAAGCGCGAAGGTGCGCACAGCGGGCTGTTGCAGTACGCCGAGTCGAACACCACCGCCTGATCGGCGAGGCGGGCGAGGTTTGGCATCTGGATGGGCGAAGGGGCGTAGATCGGCAGCAGGGGCGCGGCCATCTGGTCGGCCATGATGAACAGGATATTCGGGCGCGTCATGGTTGGCTTCCATCGTTGAAGGTTATGCGAACCGCTTGCCTACCAAGATGCGACTGTGGATAACATGGGTAAAGCCCATGGCGGGCAATGACTGGGATTAGCTGAGCTTATGTTTGAGCGCCTTGGCGAGCTGTCGCTCGATACCCTGCGTGTGTTCGAGGCCGCAGCGCGGTTGCGTGGCTTCACGGCTGCGGCGCTTGAGCTGGGGACCACGCAGCCCGCCGTAAGCCAGCAGGTGAAGCGCCTGGAAGCCCAGCTGGGTACCCGGCTGTTCGACCGGATCTACCGGGGCATTGCGCTGACCGAGGCCGGCCAGTTGCTGTTCGAACAGGTGCACCAAGGGCTACAGGCCATGGACGATGGGCTTGGTCTGGCCAGCGGGCGAGGCCAGCGCGAGGTGCTTCAGGTGGCGACCGACTTCGCCTTTGCCGCGTTCTGGCTGATGCCCCGGTTGCAACGCTTTCATGAGGCTTATCCACAGGTGGATGTGAGCCTGGTAACGGGTGAGCGCAGCCAGGCGATGCTGCGGCCGGATATCGATGTGGCGGTGCTGTTTGGTGACGGGCGTTTTCATCAAGGCGAGAGCCGGTGGTTGTTCGATGAGGAGGTATTCCCGGTCTGCAGCCCCCGCCTGACTCATGGCAAATCCTTGTCAGCCGTGGCTTTGCAGCGTTTGCCGTTGCTTCACCTGCGCGGTGAGCAGGCCAGCCGCTGGTTTGATTGGGCGGGTGTGTTTCGTGGGTTTGGCGTAGACAGCCCACCGCCGCCGGGGCAGTTGCGTTTTGATAACTACACCTTGTTGATCCAGGCAGCGATTGCCGGGCAAGGGGTAGCGATTGGCTGGGGGCACCTGGTCGATGGGCTGGTTGAACAGGGGCTGCTGTGTCGGCCCTTGGAGGGCAGTTTGCGCTCGGAACGCGGGTATTACGCGGTTCTGCCACCGCGCAAGCGGCGTGGGGCGCTGATTGAGCGGTTTGTCGATTGGCTGGAGGATGAGCGTGAGGCTTGAGGGCCTCTTCGCGGGGCAAGCCCGCTCCCACCGGTACACCACAGGATTGGCTAGCTGTGCAGTACTTGTGGGAGCGGGCTTGCCCCGCGAAGAGGCCTCAGGATACGAAGTTGAGATGCTCGCCCCGATGTAAACCCAGGTCCAGCATATCGGCCATCCCCGCCGCTACCCTCTCCAGGTCGACCAACGTCTGGGGTGCATTGATGAGTGTCCAGTGCAATGCGCTGCGCTGCAGCCCATCGACAACCTGGTCCACGCCTTCACGCGCTTCATCGGTGTAATCGCCTGGCCTGTCCAACACATCGAAATCGCCCACCAGCAACAGCCGGCGTATAGTCGTACGCGCAAGCCCGGCCACCAGCGCTTCGCTCATCTGCCATTGCGCAGGCAGGTCACCGGGTGCCAAAGCTGACACCAAGGCAACTACCGCCGAGCCGCCTGCGGCACCCTGCTCCGCCTGGTCGGCACTCGCCAGCCCGCCTATCTTGAAATGCAGGCCAGGGCGTGGCGCATGGCGGTTGAGGTCATCGACCACGGCGGTCACTTCGTGCTGGCGTGACAGCAGCTCGGTAATCAGCGCACTGCCAAGGCTGGACTCGGCCCCGAACAGGACCAGCTTGAATACTGGGGTTTCGGCGTTTTTCACTGCATCACTTCCTTTGCAGGGGGTGATGGTTTGACCGCAATCAGGAGTTATCGTGCAAAGGATCAAGGGCTATCACGCCCACGTGTACTACGACGCATCGACCCTCGAGCAGGCGCGAGAACTGTGCGAGGAGGCGGCGCGGCTGTTCCCCGTGACCATGGGGCGCATGCACCAGCAACCCGTGGGGCCGCATCCGGACTGGAGTTGCCAGCTGGCGTTCGGGCCTGAAGTGGTGGGGGTGGTGTTGCCGTGGCTGGCGCTGTACCGCAAGGGGTTGGTGGTGTTTCTGCATCCGCTGACCGGGGATGAGCTGGCGGATCACCGGGATCATGCGATCTGGATGGGGGCTGTGCGGCCGCTGAAGCTGTCGATTTTTGGCGGCTAGATGGGGGCCGCTATGCGGCCATTCGCGGGGCAAGCCCGCTCCCACAGGTCGAGTGCTTTCTGACTGATTACGGTGAACCTGTGGGAGCGGGCTTGCCCCGCGAAGAATGCAACGCCAATCAGCGTCGAGCGCCGCGTACGCCTTCAGCCAACGCCGAGCACAGGCTCAGCACATCATTGACGGCCTGATCGGCATCCTTGGCATGAGCGATCTTGTCGACCAGCGCCGACCCCACCACCACACCATCGGCCAGGCGGGCGATGTTCGCAGCCTGCTCCGGGGTACGAATGCCGAAACCAACGCTGATCGGCAGGTCGGTATGCCGACGCAGGCGGGCAATGGCTTCGGTCACGTGCTCGGTGGTTGCCGAGCCAGCGCCGGTTACACCGGCGACGGACACGTAATAGACGAACCCGGAGCTGCGCTCCAGCACACGCGGCAGGCGTGCGTCGTCGGTGGTCGGGGTGGTCAGGCGGATGAAGTCGATGCCCGAAGCCTGGGCCGGGGTGGCCAGCTCGGCATCATGCTCGGGCGGCAGGTCGACGATGATCAGGCCATCGACGCCGGCTTCCTTGGCTTCTGCCACGAACTTTTCCACGCCAAAGCGGTGGATCGGGTTGTAGTAACCCATCAGCACGATCGGCGTGGCCTGGTTGCCCACGCGGAATTCACGAACCATCTGCAGGGTCTTGGCCAAGGTCTGGCCGGCTTCCAGTGCACGCAGGGTCGCTAGCTGAATGGCCACGCCATCGGCCATCGGGTCGGTGAACGGCATGCCCAGCTCGATCACGTCGGCGCCGGCTTCCGGCAGGCCCTTGAGGATGCGCAGCGAAGCGTCATAGCCCGGGTCGCCCGCAGTAACGAAGGTGACCAATGCCGAACGGCCTTCGGCCTTGAGTTCGGCGAAGCGTTGTTCAAGACGGCTCATGCCTGTTTCTCCTGGGCGGCCATGTGGTTCATCACGGTTTGCATGTCTTTGTCGCCGCGCCCGGACAGGCACACGACCATCAGGTGGTCCTTGGGCAGGTTCGGTGCGCGCTTGATCGCCTCGGCCAGGGCGTGGGAGCTTTCCAGGGCCGGGATGATGCCTTCCAGGCGGCAGGTGGCGTGGAACGCATCGAGCGCTTCGTCGTCGGTGATGCTGACGTACTCGACGCGCTTCACTTCGTGCAGGTAAGCGTGCTCCGGGCCGATGCCCGGGTAGTCGAGGCCGGCGGAAATCGAGTGGGCGTCGGTGATCTGGCCGTCAGCGTCCTGCAGCAGGTAGGTGCGGTTGCCGTGCAGCACGCCGGGTACGCCGCCGTTCAGGCTGGCGGCGTGTTTGTCGGTGTGCACGCCGTGCCCGCCGGCTTCGACGCCGATGATCTGCACGCTTGGCTCTTCAAGGAATTCGTGGAACAGGCCCATGGCGTTGGAGCCGCCACCGACGCAGGCCACCAGGCTGTCGGGCAGGCGCCCTTCTTTCTCTTGCAGCTGGGCACGGGTTTCCTTGCCGATGATCGACTGGAAGTCGCGGACCATGGCCGGGTACGGGTGCGGGCCGGCGACGGTGCCGATCAGGTAGAAGGTGTCTTCGACGTTGGTGACCCAGTCGCGCAGGGCCTCGTTCATGGCGTCTTTCAGCGTGCCGGTACCGGCGGTGACCGGCACGATTTCGGCGCCCAGCAGCTTCATGCGGAACACGTTGGCTTGCTGGCGCTCGATGTCGGTGGCGCCCATGTAGATGACACAAGGCAGGCCGAAGCGGGCGGCGACGGTGGCGGTGGCCACGCCGTGCATGCCGGCACCGGTTTCGGCGATCAGGCGTTTTTTGCCCATGCGCTTGGCCAGCAGCACCTGGCCGATGCAGTTGTTCACCTTGTGCGCGCCGGTGTGGTTGAGCTCTTCACGCTTGAAGAAGATTTTTGCCCCGCCACAGTGCTCGGTCAGGCGCTCGGCGAAGTACAGCGGGTTCGGGCGGCCGATGTAGTCGCGCTGGAAGTACGCCAGCTCTTCGAGAAACTTCGGGTCGGCCTTAGCGGCTTCGTATTCGCGGGCCAGGTCCAGTACCAGTGGCATCAGGGTTTCTGCCACGTAGCGGCCGCCGAACGAGCCGAACAGGCCGTTGGCGTCTGGGCCAGGGCGGTATTGAGTCTGGGTCATGGGGCGCTCCAAGGCGTAATGAATGAGTGATGGGCTTTACTGTAACCACGCAACGCCCGTCTGAAAACCGATAAGATTGCGCAAACCTGTCAGGAAAACTCACAAAACAATGGCCCAGGACCTTCCCCCGCTCAATGCCCTTAGGGCCTTCGAGGCGACTGCCCGGCTTAACAGCGTCAGCCAGGCGGCCGAAGCGCTGCATGTGACGCACGGCGCGGTCAGCCGGCAGATCAAAGTGCTTGAAGAGCACTTGGGCATTGCCCTGTTCGTCAAGGATGGCCGTGGCATCAAACTCACAGATGCCGGCGTGCGCCTGCGCGATGCCAGTGGCGAGGCATTCGACAGGTTGCGGGGTGTGTGTGCCGAATTGAGCCGGGATAACAGCGAGGCGCCGTTCGTCCTTGGCTGTTCCGGCAGCCTACTGGCGCGGTGGTTCATCCCCAGGCTCGGGCGGCTCAAGGCCGACCTGCCGGAACTGCGCCTGCACCTGTCTGCCGGGGAAGGCGACCTGGACCCGCGGCGCCCAGGCCTGGACGCCTTGCTGGTGTTTGCCGAGCCACCGTGGCCGGCGGACATGCAGGTGCACGTGTTGGCCGAAGAACGCATCGGGCCTGTGCTCAGCCCCCACTTCGCCGGCTTCGAGCGTTTGCGCGGCGCGGCGCCCCAGGCTTTGCTGGGCGAGTCGCTGCTGCACACCACCTCACGCCCGCAGGCGTGGCCTGCGTGGGCGGCGCAGCACGGGCTCGAGCCGGGCGCATTGCCGTTCGGCCAGGCCTTCGAACACCTGTACTACTTGCTGGAGGCCGCAGTGGCCGGGCTGGGGGTCGCGATCGCGCCGCAGCAGTTGGTGGCGGATGATCTGCGGGCTGGGCGGTTGGCGGCGCCTTGGGGCTTTTCACCCACGCACGCCGCGCTGGCGCTGTGGGTGCCACGGCGCGCCGCGGATGGGCGCGCCGAGCAACTGGCGCAATGGCTGCGCCAGGAATTGCGGCTGCAGATCGCTTAGTTGCGCTTGTACAGCAGCCATGCCGCCAGCAGGCCCAAGGCACCCACGGCTACCCCGGCGGTGGTGATGGGGTGTTCCTGAGCGTAGTCACGGGTGGCGATGCCGGTTTGGCGAGTGCGGGTCTTCACTTCCTCGTAGGCGTCGCTCAGCAGGCTGCGCGAATGTTTGAGTGCGCTCTCGGCGTTGCTGCGGATTGCCTTCACCGACTTCTGGGACTCCTCCGAGGCATCGTGTTTGAGGTTTTCCAGCGATTTCAGAAGGCTTTCGATCTCGGCTTCCATGCTTTCCAGGGATGTTTTACGCAGCGAGTTGCGGTGCATGTTGACTCTCCTTCGCGGATGGGCTGTAAGGATTGCGACTGCACCGCGCTGCGAAAGTGCGATCGAACTTTCATCCCTGGCGACGGCTCGCAGGTAAACCAGGCCTGCGCTGCTAGGCTCAATTTCACCGTCATCCAAGGAGAGTGCATATGTCCGATCATCACACGTACAAGAAGATCGAACTGGTTGGGTCGTCGCCCACCAGCATCGAGGACGCGATCAACAATGCCCTGGCCGAAGCGGGCAAGAGCATCAAGCACCTGGAATGGTTCGAAGTGATCGACACTCGGGGTCATATCCGTGACAACAAGGCGGCGCACTTTCAGGTCACGCTCAAGGTTGGGTTTAGGATTGCTAATAGCTGAAACAGTGCCGGGCTAGCTGGCGCCGGCAAGATGGGGTAATAGAGAGGGGGCGCCGTTGCCGGCGCCCTCTTTGATTTTCATCTGTACAAGGAAAGCGATCGATGAAGAAACTGATTCTGGCGGCGGGCCTGATGGCACTGGCGGGTGGTGCGCTGGCGGCGGGCAAGCCGTGTGAAGAGCTCAAGGCCGAGATCGCCGCCAAGCTGGATGCCAAGGATGTAAAAGGCTACAAGCTGGAGATCGTCAAGAAAGGCGAACCAGCGGGCAAGGTGATTGGCAGCTGTGAAGGTGGCACCAAGGAAATTGTCTACCGGCGCGGCTGAACGGCGACCCATTCGCGGCAAACCCGCCTCCACGGCCTGTGGGGCGGGTTACCCGCACCGCGCGGCTACGCAGTCTTCAAGGCCTCTGCCATCAGTTCATAGGACCTGACCCGGTCCGCATGCTCATACAAGTCGCAGGTAAAGATCAGCTCATCCGCGCCGGTCTGTTCCAGCAGCACCTCGACGTTGGCCCGCACCTTCTGCGGGCTGCCAATCATCGCCAGGCCGAGGAAGCTCATCACCGCATCGCGCTCGTGGGGTAGCCACAGCCCATCCATGCTTGGCACGGGCGGACGCTGCATCAAGCTCTGCCCGCGAATCAGGGCAAGAATGCGCTGGTACACCGACGTGGCCAGGTACTCGGCCTGCTCGTCGGTGTCGGCCACCACCATCGGAATACCGAGCATCACATAAGGCTTGTCCAGCGTGGTGGAGGGTTTGAAATGGTTGCGATAGACGCGAATCGCTTCGTGCATGTAGCGCGGCGCAAAATGCGAGGCGAACGCATAGGGCATACCGCGCATGCCGGCCAACTGCGCACTGAACAGGCTTGAGCCGAGCAGCCACATTGGCACCTCGGTGTCATGCCCTGGCACGGCGATTACTTTTTGATCATCGGTGCGCGGGCCGAGGTAGCGCGACAGCTCTTCGACGTCATCGGGGAAGTCGTCCGCGCTGCCGGAGCGCTCGCGGCGCAGGGCCCGGGCGGTCATCTGGTCGGAGCCAGGGGCGCGGCCCAGGCCCAGGTCGATGCGGCCTGGGTACAGGCTGGCCAAGGTGCCGAACTGTTCGGCGATCACCAGCGGCGCGTGGTTGGGCAGCATCACGCCACCGGAACCGACACGAATGGTCGAGGTACCGCCCGCCAGGTAGCCGAGCAACACCGAGGTCGCGGAACTGGCAATGCCATCCATGTTGTGGTGCTCGGCGACCCAGAAGCGGTTGTAGCCGAAGCGTTCCGCGTGCTGTGCAAGGTCCAGCGAGTTACGCAGCGACTGCGCCGGCCCGCCATCGGCGCGCACGGGCACGAGGTCGAGGGTGGAAATTTTCAGGTCACGCAGCTGCGTCATCGGAGCCTCCTTGAACGTGGTTGGCCAGAGGCCTTTTGAACTCTGTATGGGCACATTCGGTGGATTCAATGCTTGCGGTCAGATTGATCTGAACTTGCCGTAGGTAGCCGACCTCTGAACCCTTAAGCATGTCACCCCAAGATATGTAAACGTAGCGACCAGGAGGCATCATGAAAAAGACAGCATCGGCGATCTGGCAAGGCGGCCTGAAGGACGGCAAAGGCTTGCTTTCCACTGAAAGCGGCGCGCTCAAGCAGAACCCGTACGGCTTCAATACCCGTTTCGAAGGCTCGCCCGGCACCAACCCGGAAGAGCTGATCGGCGCTGCCCATGCCGGTTGCTTCTCGATGGCGCTGTCGATGATGTTGGGTGAAGCGGGGCTGACCGCAGACCGCATCGATACCATTGCCGAGGTGACGCTGGACAAGCAGGCCGACGGCTTTGCCATCACTGCCGTGCACCTGATCCTGAAGGCCAAGGTGCCAGGCGCGAGCGAGGCGCAGTTCCTTGAAATCGCCAACAAGGCCAAGGCCGGTTGCCCGGTGTCGAAGGTGCTCAATGCCACCATCAGCCTGGATGCCTCGCTGGTGGGCTAGGCGGCGCAACGAGGGCGGTTTGCTGTAGTCTAACCAGCAATGGCAGCACGACTGCCCTTTCAGGAGCCGTTCCATGATCCGCGTAGCAATCGCCGTGTTGGCCTCCCTGCTCGCCACCTCTACGCTGGCGGCAGTGAAGCCGTGCGAAGAATTGAAAGCCGAGATCGAGGCCAAGATCCAGGCCCAGGGCGTAACGTCCTACACCCTGGAAGTCGTGGCCAACAGCGAGGTCAAGGACCCGAACATGGTCGTGGGTAGCTGCGAAGGTGGCACCAAGAAGATCATCTACCAGAAGAACGACCGGTAGCGTCTGAATGCTGGGGCCGCCTTGCGGCCCTTCGCGACGCAAGGCCGCTCCTACAGGTACATGACTGACTGTGGGAGCGGCCTTGCGCCGCGAAAGGGGCGCAAAGCGCCCCCAACGTCACGGAATGCAAAACACGTTGCTGGGCTCGTTCACCAGCACCTTGCGGCTGGCGTCGTACAGCAGCACCTGCGGCTCCATCACGGGCGCACGGGCCTCCAGGCGATAGCGTTCGCCGGCTTTGAAATTGTCATAGCGCACCGTCAGATAACAGGTACGGTCCCTCGGCTGGGACATGATGCCCCCGCCGTAAATCTCATAATCAAATCGCACCACCAGCTCGTGCTTGCCAGGCGTTACCTGGAAGTAGCGGCCATCTTCCAGCCGCTGACCGTCGAGGCGGTCGGCCATGAGGACTCTGCCGGGGGTGATGGTGGAAAGCTCGACCCAGGCCTGCTTGGGGTCGACGGGCGGCAAGGGGCTGGCGCAAGCCCCCAGTGCACTGAGGGCGATCAGCATCATGGGCTGGCGCATGGCAAAACTCCCACTTGCGATTCACAAGTTACAAGCATAGCGCCGTTTGCGGGGTTCAGGTGCGCTGACAGCCCGCTGGCAGGCCTTGGCCCAGCAGTTTTTGCTGGTGGTCGTAAAGTTTGATCCAGGGGCGGAAGCCAATGCTGCCCGCCTGCAACTGGTAGCGCTGGCCGGCGCTGAAGTCCTTGAAGGTGAGGTTGAGCTGGCAATCGCGCCACAGCGGCTCGTTGACCGGGCCGATATTGCTCGGAGTGACCGGGAACTGGTAGCGCACAGTCAGTTCGTGGCTGCCGGGGGCGACTTCGAAATAGCGTGTGTCAGCCCAGTCGCGTTCGTCCACCTGCACGGCGTGCAGCGACGTCTCGTCGACGGGCGTGAGGTCGACCCAGGCCTGGTTCGGATCGGGGTCCGGCAGGGTTGAGCACGCAGACAACAGCATGAGTGTGCTGGCGGCAAACAATGGACGCATGGCGAAACTCCCCCCTGGCGAGATAGTCTTGGAGCGAATTGGCCATGAGCGAGTCAGACAGTCCCAGATGCTTCGACTTTTTCTTTTTCAGCGCTCAGGCCCTGGGCCACTCGACCGCCTTTTCACCCGTTTTGTTCCCGTGTTGGCGGCCGTTCTGCTGAACGGTTGCAGCAGCGTCGGCTATTACGGCCAGTTAGCAGAGGGCCAATGGCAGCTACTGCGCGCGCGTCAGCCGGTGGAAAAGGTGCTGGCAGACCCGGCCAGCAGCCCGCAGTTACGTGCGCGGCTACAGCATGCCGAACAGGCCCGGGTGTTCGCCAGCCAGCAGCTGAAACTGCCGGACAACCGCAGCTACCGGGTTTACGCCGACCTGGGGCGCCCCTACGTGGTATGGAATGTATTCGCCACGCCTGAACTGTCGTTGCAGCCGGTGACGCATTGCTTCCCGATTGCCGGCTGCGTGGCCTATCGCGGCTATTACCGCCAGGGGGCGGCGCGTGGCGCGGCGGCGTTGATGCGCCAGGCGGGTATGGATGTGTATGTGGGCGGCGTCGAGGCGTATTCGACCCTGGGCTGGTTCGACGACCCGTTGTTGTCGTCGATGGTTGGCTGGGGGGATGAGCGGTTGGCGTCGTTGATTTTCCATGAGCTGGCCCATCAGCGCTTTTATGTGCAGGACGACACGGCGTTCAACGAATCGTTTGCCACCTTCGTCGAGCAGGAGGGATCGCGGCAATGGCGCGCAGCGCGTGGGCTTGCAGCGATCGAGGATGATCAGGCGCAGCAGCGTGACCAGTTCATTCGGTTGGTGCTGGCCAGCCGTGAACGGCTCCAGGAGATGTATGCCGGGCCACTGGATGACGCGCACAAGCGTGTGGCGAAGCAGGCGGAGTTCGAGCGGTTGCGGCGCGAGTACCGAGCCGTGCGTGATAGCCAGTGGGCGGGCGACACGCGTTATGACGCCTGGATGTATGGGCCGATGAGCAATGCCAAGCTGCTGCCGTTTGGGCTGTATGACCAATGGGTGCCGGCGTTTTCGGCGGTGTTCGGTGAGGTTGGCGGGGATTGGGGGCGGTTTTATGAGCGGGTCGAGGCGCTTGGGCGGTTGCCGGTTGAAGCGCGTAAGGCGGCGTTGGCGCGGTTTGTGGTTACCCAATGAGATTTTGGGGCCGCTGTGCGGCCCATTCGCGGGGCAAGCCCGCTCCCACAAGTTTTGCACTGCCATTCATAGCGATGCGGTACCTGTGGGAGCGGGCTTGCCCCGCGAATGGGCTGCAAAGCAGCCCCAATCACGATCAGGCGTTAATGAAGGCCTGATGCATCTCGGCCAAGGTAGCAAAGTGGTAGGCAGGTTCTTCGGCCATCAACTCTTCCCTGCTACCAAACCCATACCCCACCGCCACCGCCTGCAGCCCATTGCTGCGGGCCCCGATCAGGTCGTGCTTGCGATCACCGATCATCAGCGTTTGCGCCGGGTCCAGCCCTTCCTCGTCGAGCAGGTGACGAATCAACTCGACCTTGTTGGTACGGGTGCCGTCCAGCTCACTGCCATAAATCACCTTGAAGTGATGGTCGAACGCAAAGTGTCGAGCAATTTCGCGGGCGAACTCCCAAGGCTTGGACGTGGCCACATACAGTGTGCGCCCTTGGCCATTGAGGGCCTCGAGCAGTTCCGGTACGCCCTCGAACACCTGGTTTTCGTACAGGCCAGTGACGCGGAAGCGCTCGCGATAAAAATTGACCGCCTCCCACGCCTTGGCTTCGTCAAAGCCGTAGAACTGCATGAACGCCTGCAGCAAGGGCGGGCCGATGAAGTGTTCGAGGCGGGCCAGGTCGGGTTCATCGATGCCCAGTTTGGCCAAGGCGTACTGGATGGAGCGGGTGATGCCCAACCGTGGGTCGGTCAGGGTGCCATCAAGGTCGAAGAGGATGTTCTGCTGGTGCATGTAAGCGGTTCCACTCAAGTCATTCTGGTTGGTCGTAGCCTTCGGCCAGGTGCTGGTCCTTGAGCTTGACGTAATTGCTGGCGCTGTAGGGGAAGAACGCGCGTTCTTTGTCGGTTAGCGGCCGGGCTTGTTTTACCGGGCTGCCCACATACAGGAAGCCGCTCTCCAGGCGCTTGCCGGGCGGTACCAGGCTGCCGGCGCCGATGATCACCTCGTCCTCGACGATGGCGCCGTCCATGATGGTGCTGCCCATGCCGACCAGGATCCGGTTGCCCAGGGTACAGCCATGCAGCATCACCTTGTGACCGATGGTCACTTCATCGCCGATGATCAGCGGGAAGCCATCTGGGTTGAAAGGGCCGGCATGGGTGATGTGCAGCACGCTGCCGTCCTGCACGCTGGTGCGTGCGCCAATGCGGATGCGGTGCATGTCGCCGCGTACTACAGTCAATGGCCAGACCGAGCTGTCTTCGCCAATCTCCACGTCGCCCAGCACCACCGCCGAGCGGTCGACGAAGGCCCGTGGTGCAACTATCGGAGTGTGTTGCTGGAAGCTTCGAATGGCCATGATAGGGTCTCTCATCTGTGCCGATAGGCAGGCTGCCTGCTGCGGTCGGCGTCGATTGTAATTAAGATGGTCCAGTGTTTCTTCTGCCAAGGTATCCAAACCGTGAGTGCGACCAACCCGCTTCTGCAGCCCTACGATCTGCCGCCCTTCTCGGCGATCCGCGCCGAACACGTGCTGCCGGCGATCGAAGAGATCCTGGCCGACAACCGCAAAGCCATTGCCGATATCCTCGAAAAGCAGGGCAAGAACCCTACCTGGGCTGGCCTGGTGCTGGCCATGGACGAACTGAATGACCGCCTAGGCGCTGCCTGGAGCCCAGTCAGCCACCTCAATGCTGTGTGCAACAGCAAGGAATTGCGCGAGGCCTACGAGTCTTGCCTGCCAGCGCTGAGCGCCTACTCTACCGAACTGGGCCAGAACCGTGCGCTGTTCGAAGCCTACGAGGCGCTGGTCAACAGCCCGGAAGCGGCGAGTTTCGACGTGGCGCAGAAGACCATCCTCGAACATGCCCTGCGCGACTTCCGCCTGTCGGGCATCGACCTGCCGGCCGACAAGCAGCAGCGCTATGCCGAAGTGCAGAGCAAGCTCAGCGAGCTGGGCAGCCGGTTCTCCAACCAGTTGCTCGATGCCACCCAGGCCTGGACCAAGCACGTCACCGACGAAGCCGTGCTGGACGGCCTGACCGATTCGGCCAAGGCGCAGATGGCGGCCGCAGCCCAGGCCAAAGACCTCGACGGCTGGCTGATCACCCTGGAATTCCCCAGCTATTACGCGGTGATGACCTACGCCAGCGACCGCGCCCTGCGCGAAGAGCTGTATGCCGCCTACTGCACCCGCGCCTCGGACCAAGGCCCTAATGCCGGCCAGTTCGACAATGGCCCGGTGATGCAGGAAATCCTCGACTTGCGTCAGGAACTGGCCAAGCTGCTGGGCTACCCGAACTATGCCGAGCTGAGCCTGGCCACCAAGATGGCCGAGTCCAGCGACCAGGTGCTGAGCTTCCTGCGTGACCTGGCCAAACGCTCCAAGCCGTTCGCTGCCCAGGACCTGGAGCAGCTCAAGGCTTACGCTGCCGAGCAGGGCTGCCCGCAGCTGTCCAGCTGGGATGCCGGTTACTTTGGCGAGAAGCTGCGCGAGCAACGCTACAGCGTGTCGCAGGAAACCCTGCGTGCCTACTTCCCGATCGACAAGGTACTGTCGGGCCTGTTCAGCATCGTTCAGCGCCTGTACGGCATCGAAATCGCCGAGCTCAAAGGCTTCGACAGCTGGCACCCGGATGTACGCCTGTTCGAAATCAAGGAAAACGGCCAACACGTCGGCCGCTTCTTCTTCGACCTCTATGCCCGCGCCAACAAGCGCGGTGGCGCCTGGATGGACGGCGCCCGTGACCGTCGCCGCACCGTTGAAGGCGCGCTGCAGAGCCCGGTGGCCAACCTGGTGTGCAACTTCACCCCTGCCGCGCCCGGCAAGCCGGCGCTGTTGACCCATGATGAAGTCACCACCCTGTTCCACGAGTTCGGCCACGGCCTGCACCACCTGCTGACCCGCATCGAACATGCCGGTGTGTCTGGCATCAATGGCGTGGCCTGGGACGCGGTCGAGTTGCCGAGCCAGTTCATGGAGAACTGGTGCTGGGAGCCGGAAGGCCTGGCGCTGATCTCCGGCCATTACGAAACGGGCGCTGCCCTGCCCCAAGACCTGCTGGACAAGATGCTGGCGGCGAAGAATTTCCAGTCGGGCATGATGATGGTGCGCCAGCTGGAGTTCTCGCTGTTCGACTTCGAGCTGCACGCCACCCATGGCGATGGCCGCAGCGTGCTGGACGTGCTCGAAGGCGTGCGCGACGAGGTGACCGTGATGCGCCCACCGGCGTACAACCGTTTCCCCAACAGCTTCGCGCACATCTTCGCGGGCGGTTATGCCGCGGGCTACTACAGCTACAAGTGGGCTGAGGTGCTGTCGGCCGACGCGTTCTCGCGCTTCGAGGAAGAAGGCGTGCTGAATGCCGAGACCGGCCGTGCCTTCCGCGAGGCGATCTTGGCGCGGGGTGGTTCGCGTGAGCCGATGGTGCTGTTCGTCGACTTCCGTGGCCGTGAGCCTTCCATCGATGCATTGCTGCGCCACTGCGGGCTGAGCGAGGACGCGGCGGCATGAGTGAGGTAGTTGTGAACAAGACCAAGAAGCGCTTTATCGCCGGGGCGGTCTGCCCGGCGTGCAGCGAGCCCGACAAGCTGATGATGTGGAACGAAGATGGCGTGCCGCACCGCGAGTGCGTGGCCTGCGGCTTCACCGATACCCTGAATGAACAAGGGCTGTCGGTGCCTTCGGAGCTCGGCACGCGGGTCAACCACCTGGCGCCCAAGCCGGCGCCGGCCAAGGTGCAGACCGTGCAGTTCTTCCCCAATCCGAAGCTGAAGAAACCGGCCGAATAAGGCCGGCCTGCCTGGCCGGGTGGTAGATAATCAAGCCTCTACCGCCCTGCCAGGTAGGCATGCTCGCCCGCTCCCCCACTGAGCAAGGCGATGCGTCATGGACAATCCCCTCCTGCAAGGCAGCAAGACCCCCGTCGATTATTCCGCGATCACCCTGCAGAACATGCAGGCGGCATTTGATCATGTGCTGCAGGCGCACGCACAAGGCATCGCCCGCATCATCGAACGGCAACAGGCGCTGCCCACCTGGGATGACCTGGTGTTGGCAGTCGATGAGCTGGATGCGCAATTGCTGGCGGTGCTCTATGCCGTCATGCCACTGATGGGTAAGGCGCCGAGCTGGGGCGAGGCGATTATGGACTTCTACGCCCGAGCGGTCGCACGCTTCGATCAAAAATTCACCAATAGCAGCCTGCAGGCACTCTACGCACGCTTGGCCAGCAGTGCCCATGGCATGAACCTGGTTGCGCAGCAGCGCGCCACCCTGAGTTGGCACCTGGACAAGTTCGCCAGCAGTGGCGTTGCGCTCGGCGAAGCCGACAAGGCGCGCCTGGTCGAGTTACAGACGCAGATCGGCAACTTGCGCCAAGCGTTCTTAGGCAACCTCGACCGGCCAGGGCTGCTGGTTGATGATGAAGACGAACTGCGTGGCCTGCCACCCAGGCTGCGTGAGGAGCTGGCGGTGCGCGCTGAGGAAGCCGGCGAGCAAGGCTGGCTGGTCGCCTGCGAAAGCGCGTTCACCGAGGCCGTGCTGCGCCAGGCGGCCCACCGCCCCTTGCGAGAGCGGCTTTACCGCGCGTTTCATACCCGTGGCGTCAGCGCCGATATGGCGCAGGATAACGGCACCCCTCTACAGCAACTGGCCGAATGCCTGGACGAAAAAGCCCGCCTGTTGGGTGCTGCCAACCACGTCGAACTGAGCCTGCGCAGCAAGAGCGCCGGGTCGCTCAGCGAGGTTGGCGATTTTCTCCAGGGCCTGGCAGCGGCAGTGAAGCCGGCAATGGGGCAGTGGCGCACGAAGCTTCAGCAGCAGGCGACTGCGCAAAACCTGGGGCTTGTTCAGCCTTGGGACATCAGCTATCTACAGGCCACAGCGGGCGACGCCAGCGCCAATGAGGCCTTTCGTGATTACTTCCCGTTGAGTGCAGTGGTCACGGCCTTGACTGGCCTGGCCCGGCAACTGTTTGCGCTCGACCTGCGGCCCAGGCAGCTGGGTGCCTGGGACGACAGCGTGCAAAGTTTCGAGATCTGGCAAGACCACGCCTATATAGGCCTGCTTTACCTGGACGCGGTGCAACACGTCGGCAAACAGCCCGACGCCGTGTTCACCACCTATGTGCGTAACCGCCGCATCAATGCCGAGGGCATCTACCAGCCCGCAGTGGTGGTGGTGAACAGCGATATCCCCGCCGCACTGGCGGGCGCCGAGCCGTTGCTTGATCACCTGTCGCTGCGCAAGCTGTACCACGAGTTCGGCCATGCCCTGCACCACTTGCTGGTGCGCACCACCAACCAGGTCATGTCCAATGTCACCGAGCTGGGCAGTGATGGCGTGGAGCTGTTCGGCAAGCTGCTGGAGCGCTGGGTGTGGGATGCGCGTTACCTGGCGGGTATCGCAGCGCAGCGTGAAGATGGTAGTGCGCTGAGCGAGGCCCAGGCTGAGGCATACCTGAGCCAGTTCAAGCAGGAAGGCATCGAGGAAATCGGCCGCGACCTGAGCCTGGCGCTGTTCGACCTCGACCTGCACGGCGCGCCCCATGATGGCAGAACGCTTGAGCAGCGCCTGCAGCAAGCCCGCGGCCTTTGCGGCTACTGGCCTTTGGCGGATTTCGAGCACCCCGCGCATGCCTTTGATCACTTGGTCACTGGCTACGATGCCGGCTTTTACGCCTACCTATGGGCAGACGTGCATGCCCTCGACCTCTTCACGCGTTTCGAAGCACATGGCTTGCTCGACCGCGAAACGGGGCGCGCGCTGCAAGAGACCCTGTTCGAACCCGGTGCCTCGCAGCCCCTGCGTGATGGCATCGAAGCCTTCCTCGGGCGCCTGCCCAGCCATGACGCCTACCTGCGGTGGTACGGGCTGGTCAGATAACCGCGTCAACCAGGCTTGCGCAGCTAATGGAGTGGTGAATAGTTAGGCCACTGCCGGCCCGACCGCCATGAATACTCGCCCACTCAACCCAGTCAGTAAGGCGAGTATTCATGGACAATCCACTCCTACAAGGCGGCAACATCCCCGTCGACTACCCCTCGATAACACGGGAGCACATCCTCGAGGCTGTCGAGCATGTGATTCTGGCGCATGAACAAGGTATCGCGCGCATTATCGAGCATCAGCAAGCACGGCCAACCTGGGATGACCTGGTACTGGCGGTGGACGAGTTGGATGCCCAGTTGTGGGCTGTGTGTTATGCCGTTTACACGCTCATGGGTAAGAAGGGCTGGGACAAGGCGATTTTCGACTGTCACGGCAAGGTGAGTGCACGCAACGTTCAGCGATTTGGCGACAGCAGGTTGCAACCGTTGTATGCACGCCTGGCGAGCAGCGTTGATGGGGTAAGCCTGGATGCTTCAAAGCGCGCAACCTTGCGTTGGCACCTTGACATGTTCGTTACCGCAGGCGCTGCACTAGCCGCGACCGACAAGGCCCGCCTGGTTGAGTTGGAGGCGCAGATCGCGGCAGCGTGCCGGTCGTTCGCGGATAACATCACGTGGCCAGGGTTGTTGATCACGAGCGAGGCCGAACTGGACGGCCTTCCTCAAACACTGCGCGACCAGTTGGCGGCACGTGCCGATAAAGCTGGCGTGCAGGGCTGGATGATTGGTCATGACAAGGCCATCATCGAGGCGGTGCTGCAACACGCGCATGATCGCTCGCTGCGTAAAGACCTTTACCATGAAATCCATACTATTGGTGTGAGCGAAGACGTTGCGCAGGACAATGCTACCCATCTGCTGCGGCTTGTCGAACTCCGGGACGAAAGGGCGCGCCTGCTTGGCCTGGCTAATCACTCAGAATTGACCCTGTTGGAAAAGAGCGCAGGCTCGGTCATTCAGGTTCGCGTTTTTCTACAGTGTCTGGCAGAGGCGGTGGCCCCGGCGATGCTGCAATGGCGTTCGCATCTGGAGCAGCAGGCTGCTGCGCAGGGCATGGGAGCTGTTCGACCGTGGGACGTGAGTTACCTGAACAGCAAGCCGCAAGCGAGGTTGCCTAGCGAGGGTTTTAGCCAGCACTTCCCCCTGAGCGCGGTAGTCGCGGCATTGAGTGACCTGGCACAGCATTTGTTCGCGCTCGACCTGCGGTTGACTCAGTTGCCGACCTGGCATGGCAGCGTGCAAGCATTCGAAGTGTGGCAGGACCATGCGCTGGTAGGGTATTTCTATCTGGACGCTGTGCAGCATGAGGGCAAGTACGGCGCTTCAGTCGCTACCGACCCCCTGCGCACTCGACGGATCAATGCTGAGGGCATTTTTCAGCCAGCAGTGGTAGTGGTTTATAGCGATATCCCAGCAGCACTGGCCGGCGCTGAGCCGCTGTTGGACCACCTCTCGCTTCGCAAGCTGTACCACGAGTTCGGCCTCGCCCTGTACCAGTTGCTGGTCCGTACCCCCACCCACTTCATGTCCATGGTGACGCCACTGGGCACCGATGGCATTGCGCTGATCGGTAGATTGTTTGAGCGTTGGGTGTGGAGCGCGCCTTACCTGACGAGCATCGCAGCGGCTCAGGCAGATGGCAGTGAGTTGAGCAAGGCCCAGGCCGAAACGTTTTTGAGTCAGTTCAAGCAGCAAGGTATCGAGACTATTGGCCTGGACCTGAGCATGGCGCTGTTTGACCTCGACCTGCACAGCGCCCCGCGAGATGGCACATCCCTCGCAAGACGACTCGCAGAAGCCCGTGAGCTGTGCGGCTATTGGCCGTTGGAGGATTTCGAGCGCCCCGCGCATGCTTTCGATCGTTGGGTCAAAGGCGACGATGCCGGCTTTTACGCCTACCTATGGGCAGACGTGCATGCCTTCGACCTCTTCACGCGTTTCGAAGCACATGGCTTGCTCGACCGCGAAACGGGGCGCGCGCTGCAAGAGACACTGTTCGAACCCGGTGCCTCGCAGCCGCTGCGTGATGGCATCGAAGCCTTCCTCGGGCGACTGCCCAGCCATGCCGCCTATGCGCGTTGGTACGGGCTGACCTGACCAGAGGCGCTGGAATAAACCGCATGCCACCATATACTGTATATGGATACAGTATAGGGGTGGATGATGATTCCTCCAGCACCGCAAAAAGGCCGTGGCACGGCGCATAACCCACACAACCGCTTTGCCCCGAACCATTCGGTTGCGCAGGATGACGGCTGGTACCAGGAAGTACCGCTGACCCAAGGCACCGAGGTGCGGGTCGAAACCGCCAAGACCGTCATCAGCCGCAACACCTCGCCCGACTTGCCCTTCGACCGGTCCATCAACCCCTATCGAGGTTGCGAGCATGGTTGCATCTACTGCTATGCCCGCCCCTCGCACGCGTATTGGGACCTGTCCCCAGGCCTGGATTTCGAGACCAAGCTGATCGCCAAGACCAATGCTGCCGACGTGCTCGAACAGCAGTTGAGCAAACCGGGCTACGTTTGCGCGCCGATTAACCTGGGTTCGAACACCGACCCTTACCAGCCCATCGAGCGTGACCACCTGCTGACCCGGCGCTTGCTTGAAGTGCTCCTGCGCTTCCGCCACCCGGTGACCATCGTCACCAAAGGGTCGCTGGTGCTGCGTGACCTCGACCTGTTGTCCGAGATGTCCAGCCAGCGGCTGGTGCGGGTGATGATCAGCCTGACGACGCTGGACGACGACCTCAAGCGGGTGCTTGAGCCACGTGCGGCATCGCCCAAGGCGAGGTTGCGGGCGATCCGGGTGATGCGCGAGGCGGGTGTGCCGGTGGGGGTCTTGTGTTCGCCGATGATACCGATGATCAACGACAGTGAACTGGAGCGCTTGCTGGAGGCCGCCAAGGAGGCCGGTGCGCAAAGCGCTGCCTACATGATGTTGCGCTTGCCGCTGGAGGTGGCGCCGCTGTTCGAGCAGTGGTTGCAGGACCACTACCCCCAGCGTGCGGCCCATGTGTTGAGCCTGATTCGCCAGAGCCGCGGCGGTGAACTGTATGACAGTCGCTTTGGTGCACGCATGCGTGGCGAGGGCATTTTCGCCGAGCTGTTGGCGCAGCGGTTCGCCAACGCCATGCGCAAACTGGCATTCGAGGGGCGTGAAGCACAGGCGCTCGATTGCTCGAAATTCTGCCCGCCTGGTGGCCAGTTGGCACTGTTCTGAATGCCCGCCAATAACGCCGATGTGGCACCCTAGATATCAAAGTGGCATCTAATTGCCACTACTCAGTGACACTTTAGCGGAGCCGGTGAAGTTGAAGTGCCTGCGGAGCCTATATTCATACTGGATCAACTTTCCCTGGCCGCGTTTTACGTAAGAATACGTCGCGTGCAAGTGTGAACTCTGTCAAATTTTTCAAGCCATTTAATACTGGCAAAGATAGTGGCACTTAAATATCAAATTAATATAGATGTTCTGTTAAGCCCAGACTTTACGGTGCCTGCAGCCATTCCTGTCTGACTAGTCAATGGGACGTTAGTCCCAAGCGTGTAAGAGAAAGCTTACAAAGCTGTAAGAGATCGACTCTTTCGTTAGTAATTGTTGCCGGGTAACCTGCGCGCCCTTGTGAAGTGGCTCGCATAACACGAACAAATTCTGCAATTGCAGGTTAGTTCGCGGGCGGTGACATTCCGCTTCGCCATTAGTTCAAAGAACTGCACGAGAAAACATTTGGAGTGCCCTCCCCAAGACCTTGGGGTGGTATCTATTTTCATGGACGATCAAGTGTGGAAATCGCAGAAACTGCCAGCCTGAAAGAGCGCGCCAAAAAGAAACTGGAGCGCGACGCCGGCCCCCTCATCATCGATGCACTCAACGATCCGCAGACCGTTGAGCTGATGTGCAATGGCGACGGCAAACTCTGGCTGGAGCAGTTGGGCAAGCCGATGAGGCACATCGGCGACCTGCGCCCGGCCCAGGCCGAGTCCATCATCAAGACCGTGGCCGGCTTCCACGGCAAGGAAGTGACCCGCAGCAAGCCGTTGCTCGAGGGCGAGTGGCCGCTGGACGGTTCGCGCTTCGCCGGCCAACTGCCGCCCGTGGTGCGTGCGGCCACCTTTGCCATCCGTAAGAAAGCGGTGGCCATCTACACCCTGGACCAATATGTCGAATCGGGGATCATGACCCCGATCCAGTGCGACGCCATCAAGCGCGCCATCCGCGATCACCGCAACATCCTGGTCATCGGCGGTACCGGTACCGGCAAGACCACCCTGGTCAACGCCGTCATCAACGAAATGGTCGTGGAGTTCCCTAGCGAGCGGGTCTTCATCATCGAAGACACCGGCGAGATCCAGTGCGCGGCCAAGAACTTCGTGCAGTACCACACCACCGTCGATGTGAGCATGACCCACTTGCTCAAGACCTCCCTGCGCATGCGCCCGGATCGCATTCTGGTGGGCGAGGTGCGCGGTGAAGAAGCGCTCGACCTGATCGATGCCTGGAACACCGGCCACCCTGGCGGCGCGGCGACGTTGCACGCCAACAGCGCCAGCGAGGGGCTGACCCGCCTCAAATCCCTGGTTTCCCGCAATAAATCGGCCCCGGCCGAAATCGAACCGCTAATTGGCGAAGCGGTTCACGTCGTCATCTCCATCGCCAGAACCCCAGAAGGCCGACGCATTCAGGAAATCCTCGAGGTTTCCGGGTACGACAACGGCCGCTACACCATGCGCAATCTTTAAGGAAAACACTGCACATGCACGCCAACACTTCGCTGTTCCGTTTCAATGCCCAAACGTTTGGCTACCTGGCCTTCAGCTTCCTGCTGCTGGCGGTGATGGTTGCGCCGGAGAATGCCTTTGCGGCTGGCACCGGCGGCGGTTTGCCCTATGAAAGCTGGCTGGAAAACCTGCGTAAATCGGTGACCGGCCCGGTAGCGTTTGCCCTGTCGATCATTGGCATCGTGGTAGCCGGTGGCGTGCTGATCTTCGGCGGCGACCTCAACGGTTTCTTCCGTAGCCTGATCTTCCTCGTGCTGGTAATGGCGCTGATCGTGGGTGCCAACAACATCATGCAGAGCTTCTTCACCTCCAGCGCCGAGCTGGCACAGCTGCTGCCTCAGCACAGCCTGGTACAGGGTCAGGTCTGAAGTATGGCACTGCGCACGATTCCCATCCGGCGGGCCGGCAACCGGGACAACCTGTTCATGGGCGGGGATCGCGAGCTGGTGATGTTCTCCGGGTTGCTCGCCTTCGCGCTGATTTTCAGCGCCCAGGAAGTACGGGCAACCGTGGTGGGCCTGGTGCTCTGGTTCGGCTCGCTGTTCGTCTTCCGCGTAATGGCCAAGTCCGACTCGAAAATGCGCCACGTCTACCTTCGTCACCGCCGCTACAAGCCTTACTACCCGGCGCGTAGCACACCGTTCAGGGACAATCCTCCAAGTCAGGGAAGTCAATACAAATGATCGAAGGTATTGCGTACGCCATCGCAGCCCTCGGTGCTCTGCTGGTGCTGCTGCTGATCCAGCGTCTGCTGCAGGTGGATGCGGAGCTCAAGCTGAAGAAGCACCGTTCGACAGAGGCCGGGTTGTCCGACCTGCTGAACCACGCGGCGATGGTCGACGACGGGGTGATCGTGGGCAAGAACGGCGCCTTTATGGCCGCCTGGCTTTACCGGGGTGACGACAACGCCAGCAGCACCGACGCCCAGCGTGAACTGGTTTCGCTGCGGATCAACCAGGCCTTGGCTGGCTTGGGCAACGGTTGGATGATCCACGTGGATGCGGTTCGCCGCCCGGCGGCGAACTACTCCGCCCAAGGCGTCTCACACTTCGCTGACAGCCTGACCGAAGCCATGGACGAAGAGCGCCGCGCCTACTTCGAGTCGTTGGGGACCATGTACGAAGGCTACTTCGTGCTGAGCCTCACCTATTTCCCGCCGATGCTGGCCCAGCAGAAGTTCGTCGAACTGATGTTCGACGACGACACCGCGCCACCGGACGCCAAGCTGCGCACGCGCAACTTGATCGAGCAATTCAAGCGCGACTGCTTGAGCGTCGAGGGCAGCCTGGCCGCAGTGCTCAAGCTGACCCGCCTGAAGGGTAACCGTCAAATCACCGAGGAAGGCGCTCACATCACCCATGACGACTTGCTCAGCTGGGTGCAGTTCTGTGTCACCGGCGTGAGCCAGCCCGTCTTGCTGCCGAGCAACCCGATGTATCTGGATGCTGTCATCGGTGGCAAGGAGCTCTGGGGCGGCGTGGTGCCGAAGATCGGCCGCAACTTCATTCAGGTGGTGGCCATCGAAGGGTTCCCGCTGGAGTCGGCACCCGGCATTCTCTCGGCGCTGGCCGAGTTGCCCTGCGAGTACCGGTGGTCCAGCCGCTTTATTTTCATGGATACCCATGAAGCGGTGCAGCACCTGGAAAAGTACCGCAAGAAGTGGAAGCAGAAAGTCCGTGGCTTCTTCGACCAGGTATTCAACACCAACAACAGCAACATCGACCAGGATGCCCTGGCCATGGTGCAGGACGCGGCCGATGCCATCGCCGAGGTCAACAGCGGCCTGGTTGCGCAGGGTTACTACACCAGCGTGGTGGTACTGATGGGCGAAGACCGTGTGCGTGTCGAAGAGTCCGCACGTAGTGTCGAGAAGGCCATCGAGCGCCTGGGCTTCGCCGCCCGCATCGAGACCATCAACACCCTCGACGCCTACCTGGGCAGCCTGCCGGGCCACGGCGTAGAGAACGTGCGTCGCCCGCTGATCAACACCTTGAACCTGGCCGACCTGCTGCCCACCAGCAGCATCTGGACCGGCAGCGCCGATGCGCCCTGCCCGCTCTACCCGCCGCTGTCGCCAGCCTTGATGCATTGCGTGACCAGTGGTGCCACGCCATTCCGCCTGAATCTGCATGTACGCGATCTGGGGCATACCTTCATGTTCGGCCCGACCGGTGCGGGCAAGTCGACCCACCTGGCGCTGATCGCCGCACAACTGCGCCGCTATCGGGGCATGTCGATCTTCGCCTTCGACAAGGGCATGTCGATGTACCCGCTGGCGGCCGGTATTCGCGCCGAAAGCAATGGCCGCTCCGGGCGCCACTTCACCGTGGCGGCAGACGACGAACAGTTGGCCTTCTGCCCGTTGCAGTTCCTCGAAACCAAAGGTGATCGCGCCTGGGCGATGGAGTGGCTGGATACCGTGCTGGCGCTCAATGGCCTTGAAACCACTGCCGCGCAGCGCAACGAAATCGGCCACGCGGTAATGACCATGTTCCGCGACGGCTCCCGCACCCTGTCTGAGTTCTGCATCATCGTGCAGGACGAAGCCGTGCGCGAGACCCTGCGCCAGTACACGGTCGACGGCACCATGGGGCACTTGCTCGATGCCGAGGAAGATGGCCTGTCGCTCTCCGACTTCACCGTGTTCGAGATCGAAGAGCTGATGAACCTGGGCGACAAGTACGCCCTGCCGGTACTGCTGTATCTGTTCCGCCGCATCGAATGCGCGCTCAAAGGCCAGCCGGCGGTGATCATCCTCGACGAAGCCTGGCTGATGCTCGGCCACCCGGTCTTCCGCGAGAAGATCCGTGAGTGGCTCAAGGTACTGCGTAAGGCCAACTGCCTGGTGCTGATGGCCACCCAGAGCCTGTCGGACGCGGCGAACTCGGGGATTCTCGACGTCATCGTCGAGTCCACCGCTACCAAGATCTTCCTGCCCAATGTCTATGCCCGCGACGAGGACACCGCTGCCCTTTATCGCCGCATGGGCCTCAACGCCCGGCAGATCGAGATTTTGGCCACCGCTATTCCCAAGCGCCAGTACTACTACGTGTCGGAAAACGGCCGACGCCTTTACGACCTGGCGCTGGGCCCACTGGCCCTGGCTTTCGTCGGCTCTTCCGACAAAGAGTCCGTGGCTGCCATCAAGCGCCTGGAAGCCAAATATGGCAATGCCTGGGTGGCGGAATGGCTGGCTGCCAGGGGCCTGAGACTGAATGATTATGGAGTCGCCGCATGAACCTCGCAGACAGCATCAAGGGACTCATTTTCAAGCGTCCCGCCAATGCTACCGCCAAAGCAGAGACGCCCCAGGGCGCCGTCCTCGACAACCCGTACCTGACGGCCCGCCGCACCTGGAATGACCATGTTGGTAGCTTGGTGACCTCCCGCCAGTCCTGGCAGGTGGTGGGTATCCTCTCGATGATGGTCGCCCTCGCCGGTGTCGGCGGCATCATTCACATCGGCAGCCAGTCGAAGTTCGTGCCCTATGTGGTGGAGGTCGACAAGCTCGGCCAGCCAATGGCTGTAGCGCCTGCGCAGGTCGCGGTACCGGTCGACCTGCGGGTCATCAAGTCGCAGATAGCGTCCTTTATCGCCGATGCGCGCACGGTCACCCCCGACGTTGCACTGCTGCGCAAGTCCATTTTCCGGCTATACGCCCTGCTTGGGCCGAATGACCCGGCGACCCAGAAGATGAACGAGTGGCTCAACGGCAGCAAGGAGGCCAGCCCGTTCGTACGTGCCGCCGAAGAAACCGTCAGTGTCGATATCCGTTCGGTCATGCAGCAGACCCCGGAGACCTGGCAGGTGGATTGGGAAGAAGTCACCCGTGACCGCCAGGGCATGCTCAAGGGCAAGGCCACCTGGCGCGCCCTGGTCACCACCTACACCGCCGAACCCACTACCCAGACCAGCGAGGAGCAAGTACGGATGAACCCGATCGGGACCTACGTCCGTGACTTCTCTTGGTCCAAGCAACTCTGAAGGATCGACCATGAACCGTTACCTTTGCGCCATGCTCGCGGCGGCTTTGCCCGCGTTCGCGCAGGCTGCGCCGGGCACCAGCGCCGCCGATCTGTACTTTTCCGATGCCAACCCGACCCTGACCGCGCAGGAGAAGGCCGCACTGGCGATTTCCCAGCGCTGGCAGCAGGCCAGTGCCACCGGCATCAAGCCAGTGGATGGCGGTGACGGCACCGCACGTTTCATTTTCGGCGCCCAGCAGCCGAGCATCGTCTGCGCCGTGCTGCAGGTCTGCGACATCGCCTTGCAGGCGGGTGAGCAGGTCAACTCGATCAACCTCGGCGACACCGCGCGCTGGACAGTCGAGCCGGCGATTACCGGCGTGGGCGAGAGCGAAGTCCAGCACCTGATCATCAAACCGATGGATGTGGGCCTGGAGACCTCGTTGGTGGTCACCACCAACCGCCGCACCTACCACTTCAAGCTGCGTTCGCACCGTACCGAGTACATGCCGCAAGTCGCCTTCACCTACCCGGAAGAAGCGCTGGCGAAGTGGAACCTGATCAAGAACCGCGAAACCACCGAGCGCCGTAAGGCGACCATCCCGGAAACCGGCGAATACCTGGGCAACCTGAACTTCGACTACAGCGTCAGCGGTGAAACCTCCTGGAAGCCGGTGCGTGTGTACAACGACGGCAGCAAGACCATCATCCAGATGCCACGCACCATGGGCCAGACCGAAGCGCCGGCCCTGGTGGTCGTGCGCAAGGACGGTGGCTGGTTCAAGGATGATGAGACCGTGATGGTCAACTACCGGGTTCAGGGCGACCGCTACATCGTCGACACCGTATTCGACAAGGCCATCCTGATTGCTGGCGTCGGCAAGTCGCAGGACCGCGTCACCATCCAGAGGGGTAAATAACGATGCGCGCATGGATCGCACCCTTCGTTTGCCTGTGGCTGGCGGGTTGTGCTCACGGGCCCTACGGCAACTTCGCCGACCGAACCACGCCGGCGATCAATCAGCAGCTGGCGAGCGCCACCGCGCGCCAACTGGCAGTCGTGCACGCGCCGGCCAGCACGCGCTTGCGTATCGCCCAGGAAACCACTGACGGCTACGGCGTATCCCTGGTCAGCGCATTGCGCGTCTCCGGTTTCTCGGTACAGGAATTTGACCCTAAGGCTCAGCCGGTACCCGCAACGGCGCGTGCAGCTGCGCCGCTGCAGGTCAACTACATCGTCGATGCGCCCAAGGACAGCGACCTCTATCGGGTCACCCTGCTGGTTGGGCGTGAGTCCCTGAGCCGTGTTTACGCGGTGCAGAACGGCCAGGTGCTGGCCGCCGGGGCCTGGGTACGCAAGGAGTGACGTGTGATGAGTAGCAAGAACGATGTCATGTCGCCGGACGCATCGCCCGGCAAACTGCATCGCAACAGCGGTGTGCGTCGGGTCAACAACTGGCCGATTTATCTGATTGGCGCCGCCGCCATGGTGTTTCTGCTGATCATGCTGCTGGTGGCGGCCGATCGTGCCGAAGAGCAGGACAAGCCTGAGGAAAAGAAAGCGGAAAAAGCCGGCAACAGCAGCATGTTTGCCCAGCAGATCAATGGCATGGACCAAGATGGGATCATCCCCAGCAAAGTTGAGCCGCCGGCCATGCCGACTCTGGACGACACGCCCGCACCGCAGCCCGCCAGCTTGCAGGTGGTACGCCCGAGCAACCTCGATGCCCCGCCTATGCCGCCGCGCGAGATGCCGCCGAGCGTCAACGGTGAAGAACTGGAACGCATCCGCCAAATGAAGATGCAGCAGTTCCAGGAGGCCGTCCGGGCGCAGAGTACCGTCCGGGTAGAGGCCCCGCGCAGCGCTGGCTCAAGCCTCGGCGCTGCCGGCGCCCCGTCCAGCCAGCAGGACGCCTTGGCCCGCATCGCTGCCGCACGCCAGCGTATGCAAGAGGCCTCGCGCAGTGACCCGACCGCAGCCTACAAGGCGCGCATGGCCGAGTTGAAGGCGATCAGCTCAGGCGGGGGCGGGGGCGGTGGCGGCGGTGCGCAGGGCGATTCGCCGTTCTTGGTGCAAGCCGCCAGCGACGCTGGCAAGGACTACAACCAGTTCGGCACCACGGAGAACAGCGACCGCTGGAAGATGGACGTGACCATGGAATCACCCCGTAGCCCTTACGAGCTGCGCGCGGGCTACGTGATCCCTGCCACGATGATCGCCGGTATCAACTCCGAGTTGCCTGGGCAGATCATCGCTCAGGTCGCGCAGGCTGTGTACGACACCGCTACCGGCAAGCACTTGCTGTTGCCACAGGGCTCGCGCCTGGTCGGTTCCTACTCCAGCAGCGTGGCCTATGGCCAGTCGCGGGTACTGGTCGCCTGGCAGCGCATCATCTTCCCGGATGGCAAGGCGATGGACATCGGTTCGATGCCGGGTAGCGACAGCGCCGGCTATTCCGGCTTCAACGATCAGGTCAACAACCACTATGTGCGGATCTTCGGCTCGGCCTTGTTGATGTCCGGCATCGTCGCCGGCATTAGCCTCAGCCAGGACCGTGCCAGCAGTGACAGCAGTGACCGTGAGACCGCCAGCAGCGCCATGAGCGAGGCGCTCGGCCAGCAGTTGGGCGAGGTGACCGCGCAGATGATTTCGAAGAACCTGAACATCGCGCCAACCCTCGAAATCCGTCCGGGCTATCGCTTCAACGTGATGGTGACCAAGGACCTGACGTTCTCGAAGCCTTACCAGTCCTTCGATTACTGAACCACTTGCCAAGGAGAGCAACATGAAGCACACGGCCTTGTTGAAACCCACCATTGCGCTGCTGGCCGGTCTGGGGTTCACCCTGCAGGCGCATGCCGGTATCCCGGTTGTGGACGGGATACACGCGGGCATCAGCCAGCTGGGGGTAGCCGAGAACATTGCCCAGACGGCCAAGCAGATCCAAGAATACAAAACACAGATCGAGCAGTACACGACCCAGGCGTTGCAGTACAAGAAGCAACTCGACCAGTACGAGAATATGTTGAAGAACACGGCGGCACCGGCTGCCTATATCTGGGACCAGGCCAATTCGACCATCAACAAGTTGATGGAAGCCCAGAGCATGATCAATTACTACACGACTCAGGCGGGGAGCCTTGATTCGTACCTGAGCAAGTACCGCGACACCAGTTACTACAAAAGCTCACCCTGCTTCGGCCTCGGCACCTGCACCGAGGAGGACCAGGCGGAGCTCGCCGAGCATGAAGCAATGGCCTCCGAATCGCAAAAAACGGCTAACGACGCGTTGTTCAAAAGCATCAAGCAGCAACAAGAGAACTTGCAGGCCGATTCCAGGCAGCTGGAGCGCCTTCAGCAAGCGGCCAGCACGGCAGATGGCCAGGTCAAGGCGATTCAATATGCCAACCAGTTGGCCAGTCAACAGACCAACCAACTACTGCAGTTGCGCAGCCTGATGCTGGCTGAGCAGTCTGCGACTGCCAACCGCGCGGCGGCTGAGTTGGATGAAAAGGCCCGCGGTGAGGCCCAGGCAAGACGCGTCACGACGTGGGAATACGAAAAAAGCCCTGAAGGCAAATACTGAGGAAAGCACCATGAAGAGCAAAATTCTGCAACTCGCCATCGCCGTGGGCGTGCTGTTCAACCTGGCCGGTTGTTCCGAGGAAAAAGTCCCTGAGCCAACGGCCGAAAACTGCGCCAAAGGCACCTATGAAAAGAACCTGTCGAGCCTCTCTAAAGAGGCCAATCGAAACGAATTCATCGACGGGTGCAGAAGCTTCAACGCGGCGCAGGAAATGACCGAGTGGAAGTTTGAGAAAAGCCCGGAAAGCAAATACTAAGGTGGGATTACGCACATGATTGGCACGCGTCGGGAATTGCTCCTGAGTGTACTGCTGGTTGCTGTTTGCCTCGCAACTCCGACGCTTGCCCATGCGGCGACAGGGCAGTTAGGCAGCTCAGGCGTCATGGATGAGGTGCTTAAGAGGTTCGACGACGCGACCCAAACCTGGCTGCCTGCGATCCAGAGCGCTGCATCGCGGCTGTTCTTTGCCCTGGCGTCCATCTCCATGGTCTGGACGTTCGGCATGTTGCTGATGCGCAAGGCCGACATCGGTGAGTTCTTTTCCGAACTTATCCGTTTCATGGTGGTGTTCGGGTTGTATTGGTGGTTGCTGCAAAACGCCATGGGCGGGTTGAAAATCGCCGACAGCATCGTCAAGTCGATGAGCCAACTCGGCGCCACCGCAGGGCACCTCGGTAATACCGAGTTGAAGCCGTCGTCGATCGTCGACCTTGGGTTCGAGCTGTATGACAAAACCGTCAAGGCAACCAGCAAGCTGAGCTGGCACCAAATGGGCCGCCAGCTGACGATGGAGTTCATGGCCATTGGTATTTTGCTGGTGCTGGCCATTGTGGCTATTAACCTGCTGGTGCTGTTGGCATCGAGCTGGTTCCTGCTGTACGCGGGGGTGTTCTTCCTGGGGTTTGGCGGTTCACGTTGGACGTCCGACATGGCGCTGAACTACTTCCGCGCGGTACTGGGGCTCGGTGCGCAACTGTTTGCCATGGTGCTGTTGGTTGCGATTGGCAAGAGCTTTATCCAGACCTTTGCGGCCCGTATCAGTGACAAAGTCGCTGTGCAGGAACTCGCGGTCATGATGGTGACCTCGGTACTGTTGTTGATACTGGTGAACAAGATCCCGCCGATGATCGCAGCCCTGGTGGGTGGAGCCGGCAGTGCGTCTACCGGTGTCGGCAACTTTGGTGCCGGCGCGGCATTGGGGGCAGCAACCACTGCTGCGTCGATGATGGGCAAGAGCGCTTCGGCGATGATGACAGGTGGGGCGAACCTGATGGGCGCCGCGCAGGCCTTGCATTCCGCTTTCAAGGGTGCGCAGTCGACGGCCTCCGCCGGTGGGGATATCGCGTCGCGTATGACGGGGATGCTGGGGTCACCCAGTAGCCCAAGTGGCGGGAGCGCTGGCGGCAGCAGCTCCAGCGGCGGTGCCAGCCCTCTGGGCTCGGTAATGGGCTTGGCCTCATCGACAGCTTCCGCCTCATCAGGCCTTGCCCAGGCGGCCTCATCTGCGGGAGGCGAATCGTCCTCCCGGGGTGGATCCTCTGAATCATCGTCAGGTGCTGAATCATCCGGCGCATCTTCCGGTGGCGGTTCGTCCGAGGGCGCATCCGGTGCATCCGGTGCATCCGGTGCATCCGGCGCATCTGGCGCGGGTGGGGCATCAGAGTCATCTTCAGCAGGGGGCTCCGGCTCTGGCGCTGCAGAGGCGGCATCAGCCGGCGGCGGCGGATCTGCCGAGGGCAGTTCGGGTTCACAGGGTGGCACGGGTGCCACCGGTGGCAAGGGTGGCGCTGCAGAGGGGGGCAGCAACGCAGCCTCCAGCAAGATGGCATCAGCAGGCCGCGTAGCCCTGCAAATGGGCGCCAACCTGGCCTCTGGCGTGGGGCGGGTTGCGCAGTCCCATATCGACAAGTCGCTCGCCGGGCGTATTGCCAAGGAAATCTCCGATCCGGGTTCCAGCAGTCGTTCGAACCTGGACACTCGATCGGCCAGCCGTGACTTCGAACCCGATGCCGAAGTGAAGAGCTTCAGCGAAAGCAAAAAGGACAGGACTTGAACAAGGAGTGCTCATGAAAATTGCAAAGGTTCTTCCAGCCGCCGTGCTGGCCGCCAGTTTCGCCGTCACCCTGCCCGCCCAGGCCAAAGACCCCTGCGCCACTGTCCTGTGCATGTGGGGCAAGCTCAAGGGGGCGGGTGTCGTGGATAACTGCAGTGGCCCGGTCGGCGACTACTTCAGCATCGTCAAAAAGAAGAAGGGCAAGATCAAGCTGAGCCAGACCTCGGACGCTCGCCAGTCCTTCCTCGACAAATGCGAGGCCGCCGACCCGCAAAAGACCAAGTCGATCAACAACAAGTTCGGCAAGGTTATCTGAGGCGCGCCACGATGCCATTTGTCGCTGACGTTCCGCCCCCGGCCCTGAGCGAACCCATCGCCTGCTCGATCATGGCGGCGGTCAAATACGAGCTGCCGGTGAACATCGTCCTGGCCGTGTCCGGCCAGGAAGGTGGCAAGCCTGGCCAGTGGGTGCGCAACCACAATGGCACCTACGACGTGGGCCCCATGCAGTTCAACACCGCCTACCTGCGCGAGCTCTCGCGCTACGGCATCACCCCTGAGGATGTCGAGCAAGGCGGCTGCTACTCCTACGAGCTGGCCGCCTGGCGCATCCGTGGCCACGTGCGCAATGACCGCGGCGACTTGTGGACGCGAGTAGCGAATTACCACTCGCGCACCCCCGCCATCAATGCGCGCTACCGCCAGCAGATCATGCGCCGCGCCGTCTACTGGGCCGATTGGCTGGATGCCCGCTTTGCCACGCAGCAGGTGGCGCAGAGCGCGGTATTCTCCGGCACGCCGGCCGAGGCGTCCGTGGCAGTGGTCGACACCGCGCAGGCGGTGAAGGCGGCTGTCGTGCAGCAGCCGGTCTTGCCGCAACCCGTGGGCACGTCAGCCTATGTGCCCCGGGGGCTGGTGATGGGGAGCAAATGATGGATTCGCTGGTCACAGTAGCCGCATCTCGAAACGATACAGGGACCCGCCGCGAGGCGGATGCAAGGAGAGAAAGATTGAACCTACCCACTCTCGGTATGGGCACCCCCGTTACCGACAAGGCATCGCGCCGCCCCTGCCGCCTCTGGCCGCGGCTGCGCCTTGGCGCGCTCGTACCCCTCGTGCTGGGAGCCTGCATGCTCCTGCCTGCCACCTCTTCTGAACTTCAAGCCAAGGAGCTTTCCATGCAAGACAATCAAGGCCAGTACCAGCCCTACACCCCGGGCATGAAACTCCCCGAAGGCGTGTTTCCGCCGATGAAGGGTTATACCCATGAGGACTTGATTGGCGCTGCTGCCCTACCCGTAGAAGCGGTGATGAAAGCTGAGGAAATAGACCCCACCCTGATCAAGGAATCGCTGTTCGCCCTGGCCAAACACCTCAATGAGGCACTGGAGGCGCAGAACGTCGAGTATCAGATTTCGACCTGGTACCAGAAGCCTTACGACAATCCCGCTGACCGCACCAAGAGTGTTGCCGCCATGGGCGAAAGCTTTGGTGCTTTGGCGATCCGTGCTGCAGGGCAGTCGCTGCGAGGGTCCCCACTCTTGAACTTGGGCGAAGCATTCTTCGAACGCTACACCCGAAGCGCCGGTGATGGTGTCCACGATCTGATCGTGACCCTAAACAAACCGGGTGCCTGATACGGGTTCGAGAATGTCTTGGAGCGTTCGTCCTGTCCTGGCGGCGGGATGATCCATAGGGATATGAAATGAGCGATGCAATGCGTTTTACGGTGTACTTCGACGGCACCGGTAACAACAAAGATCTGAATACACCTGAAGGCACGCAGACCAACGTTGCCCGCCTTTATGACCTGGACACCGCCAAAGGTACCAACCTGGCGCGCAACTCAGGGCATGAACCGCAGCAGTACGACGCCAAGGAGCGCTCCGGCCAATCGGAGAAGGTCTACTTCGATGGTGTTGGCAGCCAATCCAGTACCAGCGGGCGTTCGCTGCTCGAAGGCGCAACCGGCCGCGGTGCCCAGGAGCGTATCGACCAGGCCTACGACTCCATCGTGGCCTTTCACAACAAGTACCCGGACCAGCAGATCGACGTCAACATTGTCGGCTTCAGCCGCGGTGCATCGCAGTCCCGCGCCTTGGCCAACGAGTTCATCGAACGTGGCGTCCCCAAACTCGATGACCAGGGCAAAGCGACCGGGGAATACTTGATTCCCCCAGGCCAGGCGCACGTCAACAAGCTGGGTATCTTCGACACGGTCGCCACTGACGGTTTGTCGAATACCGATACCCATCTGGGCAAGAACCTGGAGATCAGCAAGAACATCGATTCGACCACCCACCTGGTGGCGATGAACGAGTACCGCGACACGTTCCCCCTGACCAGTGCCCTGCGTAACGACGACAACTCGCGCATCGAGGAGTTGAAGTTTGCCGGCGCGCATTCGCAGGTCGGCGGTGGTTACAAGGACGATGTGCTGGCAGCCGGGCCATTGGCGGTGATGCACGATCGCCTGCAGTCGGCCGGTATAGAAATGAAGCCGATGCAGCAGGAGGATGTTCAGCGCATCGAGCAGTACAACACGTTGATCAAAAGCCCGGAGAAAGTTGAGCAAGCGCTCATCGACTCGCGCCTGTTGAAAGGTGAGAACGCGTTCAGCCGCAACGCGGATGGCTCGTTCCAGACAGTGGACAATATGCCCTTCCCGATGGAACGCGGCATGATCAACGTCTTTGACCGCCAGGCTCGCCCCTTCGATCACGAGACCAATGGCCGCGGGGTAGTCTTCGAGAACGATGATCGGCTTAGCCGCAACAGCGTTTCCCGAGCCGTTGAGGGGATCGGTGATCGCCTTAAATCGCTGGGGCAAGATGCCTTGTCCGCTTCGGCACGCTTCCTGGGCATTGACTCGCGCGAGCAGGCGATAGAAGAGGGCAAAGGGCTGTATGCCGAGCTCATGTCGGAAAGGGCCGCCACTTCACAGCAGCAAGTGGCTACGCTGTCTGGCGAGCTTACGGCTTCACGGCCCAGCGCTGGTTATATCGAGAGCCTGAACCTGCAAGCGGTGCCAGTCCCAGACGGCGCCAAACAGGGCCAGCAGCAAGACCCGCAGGCCCAGCAGCGCAGCGACTCGTTCAAGGCCATGGAAGACAAAGCGCGCGACCTGAACCCATCAGCCAGTATTGGCGAAGCTTCAGAGAGCGGGCGCAAGGCCGTCAGCGGGATGGTCGTCGACATGGACGAGCACCACATCCTGCAGAAGGTCGGCCAGACGGATCAGTTCGTCATTCATGACCGCCGTGACGTCGACCCGAGCCGCAACTTCCAGGTAGGCAAGAGCACGGCGATTGTCCACGAGAAAGGCATCGGCGACCTGGCCCGTGATGTGGCGCCGAAGCTGGAGCTCGATACCGGGCTTTCCCAGGCCATGCGTCGGTGATTTCGATGCCGCGCCTGCAACTCGCCGACGGTACGGTGGAAGCGCTGAAGTGGCTGGCGCTGTTGCTGATGACCGGCGACCACGTGAACAAGTACCTGTTCAACGAGACCCTGCCTTACTTCTTCGAGGCAGGGCGCTTGGCGATGCCGCTGTTCGTGGTCGTGCTGGCGTACAACCTGGCGCGGCCGGGAACAGTGGAAAACGGTGCTTACCGGCGCACTGCGCTGCGCCTGTTTCTGTTCGGGGTGTTGGCGACGCCGCCGTTCATTGCCCTTGGGGGGCTGCTGTACGGCGGCTATCCGCTGAACATCCTCTTCACGTTGCTGGTGATTACCCTGGCGACCGAAGCCTGCGACCGTGCCGCGCAAGGGCGGCCGCTGTTCTGGGGGCTAGCGTTACTGGTGGTGGTCGTGGGCGGTGCCTGGGTCGAATTCTGGTGGCCGGCCGTGCTGCTGGGGCTGTGTGTGGGTTGGTACGTGCGGCGCCCGAACCTGCTGGCGGCCGTGGGGGCCGTGCTTGCGCTTGCGGCGTTAACGCCGATCAACGGCAATGCCTGGGCGCTGGCCGCGTTGCCGGTGCTGCTGGCCGCCCGCTGGGTCAGGCCTGACCTGCCGCGCTGGCGCTGGCTGTTCTACGCCTATTACCCGCTGCACCTGCTGGCGCTGTGGCTGATTCGCATCCCGATGGCCAAGGCCGGATACCTCTTCCTGATATGAAGCAGATGCCCATGAACGAGCCTAAACCGCCCAAGCCGCCGCTCGACGATGCCGGGCAGGCATTGGAGGCGCAGGCTCAGGCGCTGGCCGCCGAGCAGACCGCGCTGCTGGACGCCAGCCCGGTGCAAGCACGCTACAACCAGGCCCTTGGCGAGTGCGTCGAGCAAAAGGCCGAGCAGGCCGGGGCTCTGGAGCAGCGCCTGGAGGCCATGCTGGACCGCCAGCAGGCGCAATTGCAGCAGAACCAGGCCTCGCGCCCGGGCTGGCTGGCCCTGCCTTCCACCCGCGCCGCCTGGGAGCAGGGCAACCAGCGTTGCCAGGCACGGCTGCAGCAGTTGCAAGGCCGCCTGGAGCGAGTGCAGGAGCTGCACCACGGCATGGGCCTGTACACCCCACGCATCGAGGAGTTGGCGGTGCGCCAACTGCGCGCCGAGCAGCCAGAGCTGGTCGAGCAATGGAGCTTGCAACGTCAGGCCGAGCGCACGCTTTCTGAGGCGCAGCGGCGTACCCAGGCCCAGGACATCGGGCGTTCGCGCACAACCTCGCCATGAACCAGCACCTTCCCTATTCCATCCTTTCGTTCACGGAGCGAACCCATGAAACATAACAACGCTGTGGGCCCGCAGATCCGCGGCGGCCAGCGCAGTGGCGGCAACACGGGGCAGGCCATCCTGGCCATTTTCTGCCTGCTGGCCGGCCTGGCTACTGCCACCCAGTACTTCGCCTACCTGTTCAATAACCATGCGGCGTTGGGGGCGAACCTGAATGGCGTCTACGCCCCATGGATGATTCTGGTGTGGGCCGCCAACTGGTCCGATCAGTACCAAGACACCTTACTGCGCGCCGGGTCCCTGGGGGTTCTGGTCAGCGGCGTCGGCATGATGGCGATGGTCGTGATCCGCATGATCAGCAGCAACAGCTCCAAGGCCAATCAGTTCCTTCATGGCTCTGCGCGTTGGGGCGAGCGCAAGGATATCGAGAGCGCCGGCCTGTTGGCTGATGATGGCGTGTACGTAGGCGCCTGGCTGGACAAGCGCAACAAGCTGCATTACCTGCGCCACAACGGCCCGGAGCACATCCTCACCTTCGCCCCGACGCGCAGCGGCAAGGGCGTTGGCCTGGTGATTCCGACGTTGCTGTCGTGGAAGCACAGCGCGGTGATCACCGACCTCAAGGGCGAACTCTGGGCGCTCACCGCTGGCTGGCGCCAGCAGCATGCGGGCAACCGGGTATTGCGTTTCGAGCCGGCCACCGCCAATGGCTGCGTGGGCTGGAACCCGCTGGAAGAAATCCGCCTGGGCACCGAGTTTGAAGTGGGCGATGTGCAGAACCTGGCCACGCTGATCGTCGACCCGGACGGCAAGGGCCTCAACGACCACTGGCAGAAGACCTCCCAGGCGATGCTGGTGGGTTGCATCCTGCACCTGTGCTACCGCTCGCAGGACGAGGGTGGTGTCGCCAGCCTGCCGGCGCTGGACGCCATGCTCGCCGACCCGTCGCGGCCAATCAGCGAACTGTGGGCGGAAATGACCCACTACGGCCACCTCGATGGCGAAAACCACCCGCTGGTGGGGTCGGCTGCACGTGACATGCTCGACCGGCCTGCCGAAGAGGCCGGCTCGGTGCTGTCGACCGCCAAATCGTACCTGTCGCTGTTCCGTGACCCGATCGTGGCGCGCAACGTGAGCCGCTCGGAGTTCAAGATCCGCGACCTGATGAACCACGACGACCCGGTCAGCCTGTTCATCATCACTCAGCCCAACGACAAGGCGCGCTTGCGCCCCTTGGTGCGCATCCTGGTGAACATGATCGTGCGCCTGCTGGCCGACAAGATGGACTTCGAGGACGGCCGGCCCAAGGCGCACTACAAGCACCGGCTGCTGATGATGCTCGACGAGTTCCCGAGCCTGGGCAAGCTCGACATCATGCAGGAGTCGCTGGCCTTCGTGGCCGGTTATGGCATCAAGTGCTACCTGATCATCCAAGATTTGTCGCAGTTGCAGGAGTTCTACGGGCAGAACGAGAGCATCACCTCCAACTGCCACATCCAGAACGCCTACCCGCCAAACCGGGTGGAAACGGCGGAGCACCTGTCCAAACTCACCGGGCAGACCACCATCGTCAAAGAGCAGGTGACCACCAGTGGGCGACGTTCCAGCGCATTGCTGGGCCAGGTGTCGCGCACCCTTCAGGAAGTGCAGCGGCCGCTGCTGACCACCGACGAGGCCCTGCGCATGCCAGGCCCACGCAAGGATGGCCAGGGCAATATCCAGGAAGCCGGCGACATGGTGGTGTATTGCGCAGGCTACCCGGCGTTTTATGGCAAGCAACCGCTGTACTTCCAGGACCCGGTATTCCTGGCCCGCGCCAAGGTGCCGGCACCGCGTGAAAGCGACCGCACCATCGAGTTGCCGGCATGAAACGGCCGTTGAGCGTGGCCGCTGTCGTGGCCATTCTGGCGTTTTGCGCAGTGCCGCTGGTGCTGTGGGGTGGTGCGCGGCTTAACGTCACCAGCAGTTTTCCGCCGGGCATTTACTGGGTGGTCGACAAGGCACCGGAAAAAGGCGACCTGGTGATGTTTTGCCCGCCGCAGGAGGCTGTGTTTCAGCTAGCGCACGCGCGCGGCTATCTGGCCGGAGGAACCTGCCCTGGCGGATACATGCACCTGCTCAAGCGGCTGGTCGCGGTATCGGGTGACGACGTGCAGATCACTGCCGAGGGGGTTAGCGTCAACGGGCAGTTGCAGGTGCGTAGCCAGCCGTTGCACCAAGACCCGAGTGGCCGCCCCATGCCGCAGCCACCGTTGGCGCACTTCCGATTGGGCAGCGACGAGGTGCTGATGCTCTCCGATTACAGCCGCTTGTCGTTTGATGGCCGTTATTTCGGGGCCGTGCCGCAAGGGCAATTGGGCGAAGTGGTCGAACCTTGGCTGGTGTGGCGAAAAACGCCGTTGTAATCCAGCAGCTCGATCGGGCCGTTGTAGGGCCTGCGCTGCGAAGAGGCCGGTAGCCTGCAATCGAGTTTGGTGCGGCTACCGGCCTCTTCGCAGCACAAGGCTGCGCCTACAGGTAACCCTAGTACCACTAATCCAAGTGAATAATTACAGTAATGGTACTAGGCAATTGATGTTTTTTTGCTATTATTCAAATCCCGCCTTACCTATCTGGAACGCCTGTTCTAGAGCCTCCGAATTAAGTTTCAGTTAAGTTTTCCCCGCTAGCGTAGGCAATCAGTCAACGAAGACTGTGATCTGTGGCCTGTGCGCGTCATCTAAATCCCTGCATAGCCTGAATCTTTCACCGGTAAAATGGACTTACCTTCACACCGTCAAGAGGATGAATCATGCCCGTCAAGGACCCATCCAAGGTCGTTCCGGATGTACCCGCCGAGAGCGCCGATGCCGCCCTGAAGCACATCGTCGACGGCTTTCTGCGCTTTCACCATGACGTCTTCCCCGAGCAGCAACAGCTGTTCAAGAAGCTCGCCACCGCGCAAACGCCACGCGCCATGTTCATCACCTGTGCCGACTCGCGCATCGTCCCCGAGCTGATTACCCAAAGCTCGCCAGGCGACCTGTTCGTGACCCGTAACGTCGGCAACGTGGTGCCCCCGTATGGCCAGATGAACGGCGGCGTCTCCAGCGCCATCGAATACGCGGTACTGGCACTGGGTGTACACCACATCATCGTCTGCGGCCACTCGGACTGCGGCGCGATGCGTGCGGTACTCAACCCGCAATCGCTGACCAAGATGCCGACGGTTTCCGCTTGGCTGCGCCATGCCGAAGTGGCACGCACCGTGGTCGAGAACAACTGCTCCTGCGGCAGCGAGCACGAGACCATGCAGGTGCTGACCAAAGAAAACGTCATCGCCCAGCTGCATCACCTGCGCACTCACCCCTCGGTCGCCTCGCGCCTGGCGGCGGGTGAGTTGTATATCCACGGTTGGGTCTACGACATCGAGACCAGCAAGATCGAAGCCTATGACGCTGCCAGCGACAGCTTCCTGCCCCTGGCTGCGGGCGAGCCGATCCCCTGCGCTACCCCGAGAGGCCGCTACTAAGCGACCCTTCCACCGCTAGAACCTTGATAGCCGGCTGCACCCTGTAGGGGTGTGGCACGGCCTTCGGCTGCCTTGAATTCCCTGATTGCCTTGCCGGCATGCTCGCTGGCGGCCCGCGCCTGCGCGTTTTTCAGGGGCCAACGTGCTCACGGCCAGAGGAATGGCCGTGCAACAGATAAATGGAGAAACACGGTGAACATGACACAGTTGAAAGCGGCCTTGCCGCGAGAGTTGTTGGCGTCGGTGGTGGTATTTCTGGTCGCCCTGCCCTTGTGCATGGGCATCGCCATCGCCTCGGGGATGCCGCCTGCCAAGGGCCTGATCACCGGCATTATCGGTGGCGTCGTGGTGGGCTTCCTGGCGGGCTCGCCGCTGCAGGTCAGTGGCCCTGCCGCCGGCTTGGCGGTGCTGGTGTTCGAGTTGGTGCGCCAGCACGGCGTGGCCATGCTGGGGCCGATCCTGCTGCTGGCCGGGCTGTTGCAATTGCTGGCGGGGCGCTTGCGCCTGGGCTGCTGGTTCCGCGTCACGGCACCGGCCGTGGTGTACGGCATGCTGGCGGGTATTGGTGTGCTGATCGTGCTGTCGCAGGTGCATGTGATGTTCGACACGGCGCCGCAGCCTTCGGGCATGCAGAACCTGCTGGCGTTTCCGGCAACCCTGGCCGCAGCCCTGCCGTTGGAAAGCGCAGGGGCCGGCTGGCAAGCCGGTGCACTTGGGCTGGGTACCATCGCCATCATGTGGGGCTGGGAGCGCTTGCGGCCGCAACAGCTGCGGTTCGTGCCCGGTGCCTTGCTGGGCGTAGCAGCGATGACCGCCATCAGCCTGTGGCTGGCGCTGCCGGTGAACCGGGTGCAGGTGCCGGCAGACCTTTCCGAGGCCATCGACTGGATCCGCCTGGATGACCTGATGAACCTGGCCGACCCGACCCTGCTGGTGGCGGCATTCGCCCTGGCGTTCATTGCCAGCGCCGAGACCCTGTTGTCGGCTGCCGCGGTGGACCGTATGCACAGCGGCCAGCGCTCGGACTTCGACCGCGAACTGTCCGCCCAGGGCATCGGCAATATGCTGTGCGGTGTGCTCGGGGCCCTGCCGATGACCGGGGTGATCGTGCGCAGCTCGGCGAATGTCCAGGCCGGCGCACAGACCCGAGCCTCGGCGATTTTCCATGGCTTGTGGCTGTTGGCGTTTGTCGTGGTGTTGAGCAGTGTGCTGCAGCAAATCCCGGTGGCGAGCTTGGCGGGTGTGCTGGTGTTTACCGGCATCAAGCTGGTGGACTTCAAGGCGTTTCGTGGGTTGGGCCGGTATGGCCGCATGCCGATGTTCACCTATGCGGCAACGGCCCTGGCGATCATTTTCACCGACCTGCTGACCGGTGTACTGCTGGGCTTTGCGTTGACCTTGCTCAAGCTGGCCTTCAAGGCGGCGCGGTTGAAAATCAACCTGGTGAGCCTGGGCAAGCCTGGGCACATGGAACTGCGCCTGAGTGGCGCTGCGACCTTCCTCAAGGTGCCGGCGTTGACCCAGGTGCTGGACACGGTGCCGGCGGGGACCACCTTGCATGTGCCGTTGGGCAACCTCAGCTATATCGACCACTCATGCCTGGAACTGCTTGAGGACTGGGGCCGGAGCAATGCAGCCAATGGGTCGCGCTTGTTGATCGAGCAGCGGCGCTTGAAGCGGCGCATCGAGGGGCGGCTGCGGACGACGGCGGGAGTCGGGGCTTAGCATCTGCCTGATCTGGCCTCTTCGCGGGGCAAGCCCGCTCCCACAGGTAGGGTGCTGTCCCTGAGAACAGCACCCTACCTGTGGGAGCGGGCTTGCCCCGCGAAGAGGCCAGGACAGGAGTATCAGGCAGGCTGGCCCAGCTCAACACCCAGCTGACGCGACAGGCACGGCCAACGCTTCCAGGCGTTGCCGGTTTCCGGGCTGCTCAGTTTCTCGCGATAAGCCTCCACCGATTCCACCGCGAAGCTCTCGTCATTGAGCATCTCGTCGACCGAATGATGCACCACTTCATCGAGCTGGTTGGCGAAGGTCTCGCCGATCAGCTGATGGGCAATCAGGTTGGCCATCGTGGTGTCGAACGGAATCAACGGCTGCTTGAAGTGTCGGATGTACAGGTCGTTGACCTCCTCCACCAGGCGATGCGCCAGGTAGGCCTCGTCCAGCAGGCAATCCAGCCCGACATGCCCTTGCATCACCGTGGGCGGCTGCTGGAAATAAGCTTCGGCAATTTTCAGTACCGGTTTGATCTGCGACTCGATCCCCGCTTCACGGGCTACCTCGTGGGCAGCCTCCAGCAGCTCTGGAACCTGGTCGATATAGGCGCTGACGAAACGCGCCAAACTACCCTGGGCGTCCTGCTCAGGTAGCTGGATCGAGGGGTGCAAGTGCGGCAGTTGTAGCTCTAGACGTTCTTTCAGTTGGCCGGTTTCAAGTTCGTGTTGATGGGCTTGGCTAATCTGCTCGCGTACAGCAGCGATGTTCATGACAACTCCAGGGACATTACGTGTCAAACGGAAGACACTAAATTAGCTCGGTATACAGAATACCTAAGACGTATTTGTTATAAACCGCGCAAACGTGTGCTTGCTCTGGCATATCGGTATGCCACTATTGCGCCATATCCTATCAAGCGCGCGGTTTTCAGGGCATTGGGCAATTTCGTGAAGTTCATTTCACAGGCTGCATTGCGTGCCATTGGTCGCTGTCTATACTCCCGTTGAACGTGATTCGTTGATGAGGCCCGTCTGCTTTTGCAGGGGCTCGGTCGTCGAAGCCAGGCAGTCTTGACCGCCGTTCCCTCTTGCCGCAGGCCACGCCTTCGGGACTACAAGAATTAGAAGGGGAACCCGCAATGATGCGACATCCACATGTCTGGATGGGCCTCCTGTTGTGGACGGTTTTCGGACAGGCCAACGCCGCCTGGACCGTCAACATGCACCCGGGGGCGACGGAAGTCTCCAACGCCGTCTTCGACCTGCACATGACCATCTTCTGGATCTGCGTGATCATCGGCATCGTGGTGTTCGGCGCGATGTTCTGGTCGATGGTCGTCCACCGCCGTTCCACAGGCCAACAGGCAGCGCATTTTCACGAGCACACCTGGGTCGAAATCATGTGGACCGTGGTGCCGTTCCTGATCCTGGTGGCCATGGCCATCCCCGCGACCAAGACCCTGATCGACATCTACGACGCCAGTGAGTCGGACATCGACATCCAGGTCACCGGCTACCAGTGGAAGTGGCACTACAAGTACCTGGGCCAGGACGTGGAGTTCTTCAGCAACCTGGCCACCCCCGCCGATCAGATTCACAACAAGGCCCCCAAGGACGAGCACTACCTGCTCGAAGTCGACCAGCCGCTGGTGCTGCCGGTGGGTGCGAAAGTGCGCTTTCTGGTAACTGCGGCCGACGTGATCCATTCCTGGTGGGTGCCGGCGTTCGCGGTCAAGCGTGATGCCATCCCAGGCTTCGTCAACGAGGCCTGGACGCGCATCGAGAAGCCCGGCATCTACCGCGGCCAGTGCACCGAGCTGTGCGGCAAGGACCACGGCTTCATGCCGGTGGTGGTCGAGGTCAAGTCCAAGGCCGATTACGACACCTGGCTGGGCGAACGCAAGGCCGAGGCGGCCAAGCTCAAGGAGCTGACCAGCAAAGAGTGGACCCTCGAAGAGCTTGTCGAGCGCGGCGACAAGGTCTACCACACCACCTGCGTGGCCTGTCACCAGGCCGAAGGCCAGGGCCTGCCGCCGATGTTCCCAGCCCTCAAGGGCTCGAAGATCGCCACCGGGCCGAAGGAAGGCCACCTGAGCATCGTCTTCCACGGCAAGCCCGGCACGGCCATGGCCGCGTTCGGCAAGCAGCTCTCGGAAGTCGACATTGCCGCCGTGGTCACTTACGAGCGCAACGCCTGGGGCAACAACAAGGGCGACATGGTCACGCCGAAGGATGTGCTGGCGCTCAAGCAGGCAGAAGCGCAATGAACCGGGTTACTCGCGGCAATCAATGGATTGCAGGAGACAGGACATGAGTGCAGTGATCGACGACCACGCCCACGGCCATGAGCATGCCCACGGCCCGGCCAAGGGCCTGATGCGCTGGGTGCTGACCACCAACCACAAGGACATCGGCACGATGTACCTGTGGTTCGCCTTCATGATGTTCCTGCTCGGTGGCTCGTTCGCCATGGTGATCCGCGCCGAGCTGTTCCAGCCGGGGCTGCAGATCGTCGAGCCAGCGTTCTTCAACCAGATGACCACCATGCACGGGCTGATCATGGTGTTCGGTGCGGTGATGCCAGCCTTCGTCGGCCTGGCCAACTGGATGATCCCGCTGATGATTGGCGCGCCGGACATGGCCCTGCCGCGGATGAACAACTTCAGCTTCTGGCTGTTGCCTGCGGCCTTCCTGCTGCTGGTCTCGACCTTGTTCAGCCCCGGCGGCGGGCCGAACTTCGGCTGGACCTTCTACGCGCCACTGTCGACCACCTATGCCCCGGCCAGCGTGACCTTCTTCATCTTTGCCATCCACCTGATGGGCATCAGCTCGATCATGGGCGCGATCAACGTCATCGCCACCATCCTCAACCTGCGCGCCCCCGGCATGACCTTGATGAAAATGCCGCTGTTCGTCTGGACCTGGCTGATCACCGCGTTCCTGCTGATTGCCGTGATGCCGGTGCTGGCCGGTGTGGTGACCATGATGCTGATGGACATCCACTTCGGCACCAGCTTCTTCAGCGCCGCGGGTGGCGGTGACCCGGTGCTGTTCCAGCACGTGTTCTGGTTCTTCGGCCACCCCGAGGTGTACATCATGATCCTGCCGGCGTTTGGCGCGGTCAGCTCGATCATCCCGGCGTTCTCGCGCAAGCCGCTGTTCGGCTACACCTCGATGGTCTATGCCACGGGGGCGATCGCCTTCCTGTCGTTCATCGTCTGGGCGCACCACATGTTCGTGGTCGGCATCCCGGTGGTGGGCGAGCTGTTCTTCATGTACGCCACCATGCTCATTGCCGTGCCGACCGGGGTGAAGGTGTTCAACTGGGTCAGCACCATGTGGGAAGGGTCGCTGACCTTCGAAACGCCGATGCTGTTCGCCATCGCCTTCGTCATCCTGTTCACCATCGGCGGGTTCTCCGGGTTGATGCTGGCCATCGCGCCTGCCGACTTCCAGTACCACGACACGTACTTCGTGGTCGCGCACTTCCACTATGTGCTGGTGCCTGGGGCGATCTTCGGCATCTTCGCCTCGGCCTACTACTGGCTGCCGAAATGGACCGGCCACATGTATGACGAAACCCTCGGCAAGCTGCACTTCTGGCTGTCGTTCGTCGGCATGAACATGGCCTTCTTCCCCATGCACTTCGTGGGCTTGGCGGGCATGCCGCGGCGTATTCCGGACTACAACCTGCAGTTCGCCGACTTCAACATGGTCTCCTCGATCGGCGCGTTCATGTTCGGTGCCACGCAGATCTTCTTCTTGTTCATCGTCATCAAGTGCATCCGCGGCGGCGCCCCGGCGCCGGCCAAACCCTGGGACGGTGCCGAGGGCCTGGAGTGGTCGATCCCCTCGCCTGCGCCTTACCACACCTTCCAGACGCCACCGGACGTGAAATAGCCATGAACGGCCTGTCGCTCAAACGCCTGGTCATGCGCCTGCTGATGCTGACGGTGGTGATGTTCGCCTTCGGTTTCGCCCTGGTGCCGATCTACGACGTGATGTGCAAGGCCTTTGGCATCAATGGCAAGACCGGCGGCCAGTACGAAGGCAGCCAGGTCAGCGACCCGTCGCGCTCGGTACGGGTGCAGTTCATGTCGACCAACGCCAGCGACATGGTCTGGGATTTCTACTCCACGGCCGACCAGATCGACGTGAACCCAGGTGCGGTCAACCAGATGATCTTCGTCGCGCGCAACCCGACCGACCGGCCGATGAGCGCCCAGGCGATACCCAGCATCACCCCGGCCGAGGCCGCGGCGTACTTCCACAAGACCGAGTGCTTCTGCTTTACCCAGCAGGTGCTGCAGCCCGGCGAACGCATCGAGATGCCGGTGCGCTTCATCGTCGACCGCGATCTGCCGGCCAGCGTGAAGCACCTGACACTGGCTTACACCTTGTTCGACATCACCGCTCGCCACCCACCGGTCGCGCATGTTGCGGCCCAGGACGTCCAGGGCGCCCGTTAAGGGAAGGAGAACAGCAATGGCAAGTCATGAGCACTACTACGTTCCGGCGCAGAGCAAGTGGCCGATCATCGCGACGGTTGGCATGTTCATCACGGTGTTCGGCCTTGGCACCTGGTTCAACGACATGAAAGCCGGGCACCCCGACTCCCATGGGCCGTTGATTTTCTTCGTCGGCGCGCTGTGCCTGGCCTACATGCTGTTCGGCTGGTTCGGGGCGGTGGTGAAAGAAAGCCGTGGCGGGCTGTACAGCCCGCAGCTGGACCGTTCGTTCCGCTGGGGCATGAGCTGGTTCATCTTTTCCGAGGTGATGTTCTTCCTGGCCTTTTTTGGCGCGCTGTTCTACGTCCGCGTATTGGCCGGGCCTTGGCTGGGCGGTGAAGGGGCCAAGGGCGTCGCGCACATGCTGTGGCCCAGCTTCGAGTTTGCCTGGCCGCTGCTGCACACGCCTGACCCGAAACTGTTCCCGCCGCCCAAGGAAGTCATCGACCCTTGGCACTTGCCGCTGATCAACACCATTTTGCTGGTCAGTTCGAGTGTAACCATCACCATTGCCCACCATGCCTTGCGGCGTGACCACCGGGGTGCGCTGAAACTGTGGATGGCGCTGACCATCGCGCTGGGCATCAGCTTCATCACGCTGCAGGCCTACGAGTACCACGAGGCCTATACCAAGCTGGGGCTGACGCTGGGCTCGGGGATCTACGGTGCGACCTTCTTCATGCTCACCGGCTTCCACGGCGCCCACGTGACGCTGGGCACGATCATCTTGATCGTGATGTTCGTGCGCATCCTGCGCGGGCACTTCAACCCCGACAAACACTTCGGCTTCGAGGCGGCCAGCTGGTACTGGCACTTCGTCGATGTGGTGTGGGTGGGGCTGTTCATCTTTGTGTATGTGCTTTGACACATGTGCAGGCCAGTCAAGGCGATACAGGTTCAGAAGGGGGCGTGTGACACCAGCTGGCCACTGATGAAGCCGTAGGCCACCAGCCCGATGGTCAGGGCCGCCAGGGTCACGCGCACGGTCAGTGCCTTCAGCAAGCGGGTCGAGTTTTCGTCGTCTTTGACCAGGAACACCAGGCCACTGAACAGGCTGGCAACTGTGGCCAACAGCATCAGGACAATCGCGGCCTTGAGCATGGCGCTTCTCCGGGGGGATGCGGTGATGTGGATAAGTATAGCGAGGCGCCTGTGAGGCCGTTTCGCCCAGGTTGGGTCCCGACCCTGGTGGTGCTTGCGCTGCTACCGGGGTTGATCGCGCTTGGCTGCTGGCAATTGGGCCGCGCCGACGAAAAGCGCGCGCTGCTGGCGACCTATGCCGAGCGCAGCCTCGACACGCCGCTCTCCACTGCCCAGTTGCAGCAACGCGACGATGCCGCCTACCGCCGTGTGCACTTGTACGGCCGTTTCGAGGGTGAACACAGCCTGCTGCTGGATAACCGAATGCGCGACGGCGAGGCCGGCGTCGAGCTGTTGCAGCCCTTCCATGACCAGGCCAGTGGGCTGTGGTTGCTGGTCAACCGCGGCTGGTTGCCGTGGCCGGACCGCCGCGTGCCGGTGCACTTCACAACCCCGGCGCAGCCGCTGGCGCTGGACGCGTCGGTGTATGTGGCGCCTGGCAGCACCTTCCAGCTGCACCCGGACCCAGCCGGCGGCCAATGGCCGCACTTGCTGACGGCCATCGATGCCGCCCAGCTGTGGCAGCAATTGGGCCGTGAAGGCTATGCCCACGAGCTGCGCCTTGAGCCCGGGCCGGCCAGCTATCGCCTGGGTTGGCCGGTCGTTGCGCTGGGGCCGGAAAAGCACCTGGGCTATGCGGTGCAGTGGTTTGCCCTGGCCACCGCGCTGGTGCTGCTCTACCTCTATTTTGGCTGGCATAACAACAAAAAGGAGAACCACCATGGCCGCCGCCACCCGTCCACTGGACGTGCCTGAACGCAGCAAGCCCAGAACCCGCGGGCGTTTGCAGCTGATTCTGATTCTGCTGGTAGTGCTCGGCCCGATGATCCTGGCCACCAGCATGTACAAGCTCAAGTTCTGGGTGCCAGAAGGCCGCAGCTACCACGGCGCGATGATCGGCAACGGCGAGAGCCGCAGCGATATCGGCATCGATGGCCAGGACGCGCGCTGGCAAGTGTTGGTCAGCACGCCCGAGGCCTGCGCCGAAGATTGCCAGCGCCTGGTGTACCTGGCCCGGCAGATACAAGTTGGCCTGGGCCGTGATGCCGGCCGTGCCAGCCATGCGCTGGCTGCCGCGCAGCCGTTGAGCGCTGACTACCAGGCGCTGCTCGGCCGTGAGTACCCGCAGTTGCAACGCTACCCGCTGGATGCCCAGCGCTACCTGAACAAGGTCGGTGAGCTTGGCCCGCAACTGTGGATCGTCGACCCGCACGGCAACTTGGTGTTGCGTTACGACGCCAAGGTCAACGGCAAGCACGTGCTGGACGACCTGCGTCATCTGCTCAAGTTGTCCAACATCGGCTAGGAGCCTGTCATGGCCAGACCCGGATTCCGCCTCGCTGTGTTCGCCACCCTGCTGGCACTGCTGGTCGTGCTGCTGGGCGCCTATACCCGCCTGACCCATGCAGGCCTGGGCTGCCCCGATTGGCCTGGCTGCTATGGCTTTATCAGTGTGCCGAAGACCGACGCCCAGCTGGCCCATGCCGAAATGCACTTCCCCGAGCACCCGGTGGAAGCCGCCAAGGGCTGGGCCGAGATGGTCCATCGCTACTTCGCCGGCACCCTGGCGCTGGTGATTGCCTGGCTGGCCTTGCAGGCCGTGCGCCGGCATGCACGTGATGGCCAGCCCTACCGCTTGCCGGTGCTGTTGCTGGGGGTGGTGTTGGCCCAGGCGGCGTTTGGCATGTGGACAGTAACCCTCAAGCTGTGGCCGCAAGTGGTCACCGCGCACCTGCTGGGTGGGTTCACTACCTTGAGCCTGCTGTTTCTGCTGTCTCTGCGTCTATCCCGGGCCTTTGCGCCATTGCCAAAACTGCCGTTGAGCCTGCGCCGGATCGCGGCGCTGGCGCTGTTGGTGGTGATCGGCCAGATCGCCCTGGGGGGCTGGGTCAGCGCCAACTATGCAGCGGTCGCCTGTATCGACTTGCCGACCTGCCACGGCCAATGGTGGCCGGCAGCGGACTTCAGCAACGGCTTTCACCTGACCCAGCACGTCGGCCCCAACTACCTGGGCGGGCAACTGGACAGCGATGCGCGCACGGCCATCCACATCAGCCACCGGCTGGGTGCCTTGCTGGTCAGTGCCGTGCTGCTGATGCTGAGCTTCAAGCTTTACCGCTGCGGCCTTTCTGGCCTGGCCCGGCTGGTGTTGCTGGCCTTGGCCGTGCAGGTCGGCCTGGGCATCAGCAACGTGCTGTTCCACCTGCCGCTTGGCGTGGCAGTGGCCCATAACGCAGGCGGGGCCATGCTGTTGATGAGCATGGTGCTGGTCAATTACCGCATCCGCGTGGTCGACAAAGTGCGCGTCGGCCATGGCTGGCGCCTGACGCCGGTGGTGGGCGTGGATATCTCCCACCCTATGAGGAACGATTCGTGGCGACGCTTCTAAGCGTACGACGGGCAGGTTGGCGCGATTATCTGGAGCTGACCAAGCCCAAGGTGGTGGTGCTGATGTTGATCACCTCCCTGGCGGGCATGTTCCTCGCCAGCCGCGCAGGCGTTGCCTGGAGCGTGCTGCTGTTCGGCAACCTGGGCATTGGCCTGTGTGCGGGCGCCGCGGCGGTGGTCAACCACGTGGTAGACCGGCGCATCGACGCCTTGATGGCGCGTACCCACAAACGGCCGTTGGCCACAGGCCGGGTCGCGCCGCTACCGGCGCTGGCCTTTGCGTTGGCACTGGCGGTGCTGGGCATGGCGCTGTTGCTGGTGTTCACCAACAGCCTGACCGCCTGGCTGACCCTGGCGTCGTTACTGGGCTATGCGGTGCTCTACACCGGCTTCTTGAAGCGTGCCACGCCGCAGAACATCGTGATTGGTGGCCTGGCCGGCGCGGCGCCGCCACTGCTTGGCTGGGTGGCGGTCAGCGGCCATGTCAGTGCCGAGCCGCTGTTGCTGGTGCTGATCATCTTCGCCTGGACCCCGCCGCACTTCTGGGCCTTGGCCATCCACCGCAAAGCGGAGTACGCCAAGGCCGATATCCCGATGCTGCCGGTGACCCATGGCGAGCGCTACACCACGCTGCATATCCTGCTCTACACCCTGATTTTGCTGGCGGTGAGCCTGCTGCCCTATGCCATCCACATGAGCGGCCCGTTGTACCTCGCTTGTGCCCTCGCCTTGGGCCTGCGCTTCCTGCAGTGGGCCTGGGTGTTGTACCGTGGCAGCCGGCCGCACGCGGCGATTGGCACCTTCAAGTACTCTATCGGCTACTTGTTCGCGCTGTTCATCGCGTTGCTTATTGACCACTACCTGTTGTTGAACCTATGACCCGAACCCAGAAAACCGTCTTCATCCTCGTCGCCCTGGTCGCGTTGATCCTGGGCCTGACCGTCAACAAGGTGCTCAATGGCCGCGATCAGCCGAACCCCACCGAGCTGATCGACGCCGGCATCATCCTCTTGCCGCAGAGCCGTACGGTGGCGGACGTGACCATGACCAACCAGGATGGCCAGCCCGTGCAGCTGGATGACCTCAAGGGGAAATGGTCGCTGCTGTTCTTCGGCTACACCTACTGCCCAGACATCTGCCCCACCACCCTGGCCCAGTTGCGCCAGGTGAAGAGCGAATTGCCCAAGGAAGCCGTGGACCGGTTGCAGGTGGTGCTGGTGAGCGTGGACCCGAACCGCGACACGCCGAACCAGCTCAAGCAGTACCTGGGCTACTTCGACAAAGATTTTGTCGGGGTGGCGGGGTCGATCGAAGACACCCAGAAGCTGGCGAATGCCTTGAGCATTCCGTTTATTCCGGCTGATACCAGTAAGCCTGGGTATACCGTGGATCACAGCGGCAACCTGGCGATCGTCGGGCCGGATGGGCGTCAGCGCGGGTTCATTCGTGCGCCGTTCAACAACCAGAAGCTGGTGGCGCAGTTGCCGGGGCTGGTCAAGCGGGACTAAACAGGCTTTAAAAGCTTCGCGGGGCAAGCCCGCTCCCACAGCATTATCCCAAAGCCTGAGGCTAGCGATGTACCTGTGGGAGCGGGCTTGCCCCGCGAAGAATCCAGCGTGATCTAGAGGCTTAGAACGCTGGAACTACAGCGCCCTTGTACTTCTCGTTGATGAACTGCTTCACCTCTGGCGAGTGCAGCGCGGCCGCCAGTTTCTTCATGTCTTCGGAGTCTTTGTTGTCCGGGCGGGCAACCAGGATGTTCACGTAAGGCGAGTCGCTGCCTTCGATGGCCAGCGCGTCTTTCTCAGGGTTCAGCTTGGCTTCCAGCGCATAGTTGGTGTTGATCAGGGCCGCATCGACCTGGGTCAGCACGCGCGGGATGGTGGCCGCTTCCAGCTCACGGAACTTCACGTTTTTCGGGTTTTGTGCAACATCCTTAACGGTCGACAGGATGTTCTTGTTGTCCTTGAGCTTGATCACGCCGGCCTTGTCCAGCAGCAGCAGCGCGCGGCCGCCGTTGGTGGCGTCGTTGGGGATGACCACGGTAGCGCCGGAGGGCAGCTCGTCGAGCTTCTTGATCTTGGTCGAGTAAACGCCCAGCGGCTCGATGTGCACGCCGGTCACGCTGACCAGGTCGGTGCCCTTGGCCTTGTTGAACTCATCCAGGTACGGCTGGTGCTGGAAGAAGTTGGCGTCCAGGCGCTTCTCGGCCACCTGCACGTTCGGCTGTATGTAGTCGGTGAATTCCTTGACCTTCAGCTCCACGCCTTCTTTCGCCAGTTGCGGTTTGACGAAGTTGAGGATCTCGGCGTGCGGCACCGGGGTGGCGGCGACGGTGAGGGTATCGGCGTGGGCCGAGAAGGCCGCGACAGCGGCAGCAACAGCAAGCAGCTTCTTCATTGATCACTCCTTGTGAGGGCCGCGACGGCCCCCGAACGGGTCGGCCAGGCCGACCCCATTGGGGTTACTTACGGGAAAAATGCACGACCAGTTTGTCGCCCACGCTCTGCAGTACTTGAACCAGCACCAGCAACAGCACCACGGTCACGACCATGACATCGGTCTGGAAGCGCTGGTAGCCGAAGCGGATGGCGAGGTCGCCCAGGCCGCCCGCGCCGACCACACCGGCCATGGCGGTGTACGACACCAGTGTAATGGCGGTCACGGTGATGGCCGCGAAGATGCCGGGACGGGCTTCGGGCAGCAGCGCGCTGGTGATGATCTGGCGCGTTGTGGCGCCCATCGACTGGGTGGCTTCGATGATGCCGCGGTCCACTTCACGCAGGGCGGTTTCGACCAGGCGCGCGAAGAACGGCGTAGCCCCGACCACCAGTGGCGGAATGGCGCCGGCGACGCCCAGCGAGGTGCCGGTGATCAGCACGGTGATCGGGATCATTACAATCAGCAAAATGATGAACGGCAGCGAACGCAGGATATTGACGACCAGCGACAGCAGCGCGTACACGCCTTTTTGCTCGAACATCTGGCGCGGCCCGCAAAGGAACAGCAGCACGCCCAACGGCAGGCCCAGCAGCACGGTGAAGAACAGCGAGCCGAACAGCATGATCATGGTGTCGATGGTGGCCAGCCAGATTTCGGCCCAGTCGACGTTGGCAAAGAAATTCAGGGCGTCCATCAACGCA
>Ga0160461_1000187_pt1 | contig 66655 bp, 70 predicted proteins | sample HID1975I_E6MG_FD_108266 | JGI IMG/M metagenome (GOLD analysis project Ga0160461, IMG submission 108266) | Enriched soil microbial communities from UW Madison campus, WI, USA - HID1975I_E6 MG | ecosystem: Environmental > Terrestrial > Soil > Unclassified | place: USA: Madison, Wisconsin...
AACTTTGACTCCACTTGTATTTCGATTCAAAGTAAGTCGGTCGTTAGGTTTTAAAATTCTAGATGCAGAAGCGCTGGTCAAACTGATTTTACCCTCGACCAATGTGGTATAGATACTGCTTTCGTCCTGATAGGCTTTAATGTTGAATTCTGTTCCTAAAACTTCAACATTTTGTCCATTAGTTGCCACATTAAAATGAGCGCCTTTATGTTTAGTACTTGGTGAGACGTCAAAATAAGCCTCTCCATACACCAGCTCTACAGATCTTGTGCGGCCATCTTTGAAATTTGTTGGAAATTTTAATTTTGATTCAGAATTCAGCCAAACCTGTGTACCGTCAGCCAGTTTTATAAAATACTGTCCTCCTCTTGGAATTGTAAGATAGTTATCGCCTTCAGCTGCAGTTGGATCATTTTTGTAAATGATTTCCTTTCCATTACTATAAACCCCTTTTGAATGGTATGCCAAACCCTGTCCTAACACAACAGTTCTGCCATTTGCCAGTACAAGGGTTGCTTTATCTGTTCCAGGGGTAATTTCAGATTTTGCCAAAACTGGTTTTACTGGAGAAGCTTTTTTCCAGAAATTTTCTTGAGTTAAAAAAACTGATACACAGAATAGGATTACGGCAGCGGCTGCCGCGTATTTCCAAACGTTCAATCTACGCACCGGCACGCCGACAGCTCTTTGGATTTTTTCCCAGCCTTCCTTTTTATCAATGCTGCGGAGCATTTTCGCCCGCTGCTTGATTAATTTTGGATTTGTCAAATTCTCTTGAATATAGTCCTTATCTGCTTTATCAAAAAGTTCAGATTGATGAAGCGATTCCAGTTCTTCGTTTTTTAATAGAGAAACAGCAATCCTATTAGAAAGTTCAATTATTTTGGTTAAAATTGTCGCCATATAAACAGTTATTTATAGTAAGACGACAAAAAGTGATTTGGGGGTTAAAAAAAATTACATTTTTTTTAAAGTATTTTATTTTATGGTTAAATTTTCGCAATGAAATGCAAACATCATTACTTATAAAACAGGCTAACTCCTAATTTCAAAGATAAAAGCGATTAAAATAAAATAATCTTTAAGTAAAGGTTTCATTCTTTTATAAGCAATTTTTTTTTGGGCTTTTATGGTATTCAGCGAGATTCCAAGTTCTTCAGCAATCTCTGCATTACTCATTCCTTTAATACTTAATTTTATTATTTGGGCACATTTTTTAGGAAGTGTATCTATTGCTTTTTCAATAATTACAGAGGCCTCTGAAATAACAACTTCACGTAAAAAAAATGGATCTGTCTGCCAATCTGCTACATCTTCTTTGGCTAGAGATTGTGTTGATCGGAAATAATTACTTTTTAAATAGTCTAAAGATCTGTTTTTTACTGCGGTATATAAATAGGATTTAATAGAATTTTCATTTTTAAACTCTATTTTGTCCTCCCATATTTTAATAAAGACTTCCTGTACAATATCCTGGGCAATATCAAGACTTTCAACATACTTGTTGGAAAACAGACATAGCGAAGAATACATCGTATCATAGATACTCTTATATTCCTTTAATGTTAAAGTCTGTATTTCCATAAGTTTAAAAGAAAGTATTTAAAGACTGGCCAGCTAAATTTAATTTCTAAATATAAGTTCTCAAATTTAATGTTCACTTAACTTATTATTTCGATGCTAAGATATTATAAAATATTAATTTGAAAATTTAAGATTACCTTTTCCACTTCCCTTACTAAATAACCTGAAAAGGTGAATTATCTAATTGATAAAAAATTATCAATTTAATGATTATTTAAAATTATTAAAGTTATTAAAGTTTTTATTCCACAAAATCGAAGTACTTCCCAATGACCTATGAAAAAAAATATTTTTTGATTTTCTCTGTTTTAAACTTCTAAAAGTTGAAAAATCCCTAATAGAAACGTCAGTAAAAGATTAAAAAAAAAATTAAAAAACGTCGGAAAGATATTTTGTCCAACATCATAGTATAATAAATTGCATTGACTGATTAAAATTGTATTTTAAAAATGAATGCTTAAAAACGTTTAATTCTGCTGTCTGTATTCCTTTGGAGAATAACCAACATGTTGCTTAAAAAAGCGAGAAAAATGCTGTGGATACTTAAACCCGAGCTCATAAGCTATTTCGTTAACTGATTTACCAGGTGTAAAAATTTTTTCTTTTGCTAAATCTAAAATTTTCAACTGTATATATTCGAGGGGAGTTTTACCAGTTTCTTTTTTCACCAAGTCTCCGAAGTAGTTGGCGGAAAGATGAAACTGATCTGCAAAGTAAGTAACAGTTGGCATCCCGATCTTTTGAGGATTTTCAGTTTCAAAATAGGAATTTAAAAGCGATTCAAACTTTGTTAGTATATCTGAATTTATATTATCGCGAGTTATAAACTGCCTGTCATAAAACCTTACACAATAACTGAGGAATAATTCAATATTTGAAACTATTAAATGTTTACTATGCTTATCAACCGGCTGTTTAAGTTCAAATTCAATCTTTTTGAAACACTCCATAACAATTTGCAACTCATTTTCACTAAGATGTAAGGCCTCGTGTACATCATAAGAAAAAAAAGTATGATCTTTAATACGCTGTGCAAGTGAGGTACCTCTAATTAAGTCAGGATGAAACACCAAAGCAGATCCTTGCGGTTTAAATTCATCCTGCGATTCCACAGACATTATTTGGCCTGGAGCAATAAAAACCAATGTCCCATCCTGATAATCATAGTAATTTCTCCCATACTTTAGTTCACATCCGTTACCATACTTAATCGAAACGGCATAAAATTCAAAAGCAAAAGTACCGGATACCACGGATTTTTCCTGAGGCTTTAGCACAGAAAAATCAACTACATTCACAAGTGGATGAAAGGTTTTAACACCTATCAGCTTATTATATTCCGCAATAGTTTTTATATTAATAATACTTTCCATCTTTTTAATTTTTAAACAAATATAAGTACTAATCCTCAGTGTATTATGTTTTTACCGCCTGACCTGTAAAAGTGGTATAAAGTTCTGTAATTAAGGTACGAACTGACAATTCAATTAGCTTGAACTTTGCATCATCAATTAAAAATTACAGCTAAAATGGAAAAAGTAAAATTAAATAATGGTATCGAAATGCCGGTTTTGGGATTTGGTGTAATGCAAATTATGGGAGCTGAATGCGAACAGGCCGTTATCGACGCAATAGACACGGGATATCGCTTATTTGACACTGCAGAACTATACGAAAATGAAGAAGCAGTAGGCAATGGAATCAAAAAAAGCGGCATCGCAAGGGAAGAATTGTTTATCACCACCAAATTTGGCAGTAAAGAAGCTGGCTACGAAAAAACTATGGAAGCATTTGAAAAATCACTTTCCGCATTGCAGTTAGATTACATTGACCTTTATCTTATACATCAGCCATTTGGAGATATATTTGGCTCTTGGAGAGCCATGCAGGATTTGTATAATGATGGAAAAGTTAAAGCAATAGGTGTCTGTAATTTTTTACCTGATCGCATAATGGATTTAATAACTAACAGCGGTTTTACACCGGCAGTAAATCAGATAGAAACACATCCATTTCACCAGCAAATTGAAAACCATCAATTTTTGCAAGATAATGGCGTGCAAATTGAAGCATGGGGACCATTTGCTGAAGGTATCAATGATATGTTTAATAATGAAGTACTTGCATCCATTGGAGCTAAGTACAGCAAAACAACTGCTCAGGTAATATTACGCTGGTTAACTCAAAGAGGGGTGGTTGCAATTCCTAAATCTTCTCGTAAAGAAAGAATGATCGAAAATATACAGATTTTTGATTTTAAGCTCTCTGATGATGATTTACAAAAAATTCAAGCTTTAGATACGAAAGAAAGTGTATTCTTTAACCATCGTGATCCTGCTATCGTAAAATGGATGAGTGAATACGCGTGGTTAAATAGCCAAGCCTAATCCATCTTTAAAGAATTTTGATCTACTTGATCCTTAGCTTTTAAATAACCTTTAATAAGGGATTAAGCAAGGATTAGACTAAGTTACAAATATTATTTTTTTTATAGGAGACGGCTACACATGTCGTCTCTCACAATTCAGAATTTACAGTCTCACTGCTCTGGGTTCGGATGGCGGAGCGATCAAAATATTCTTTAATCATAATTATTCAGTATTTTTAATATATTTGTTATACATAAAGAATAATACTACTGTCTATTAATTAGTTAGTGTTTTAATTTTGTGAAAGATTTAATATTGAAATAGTAAAATTTGAATTTGGTGCAGAATCGGTGCACTGAGGTTCTGGAAGTGATACCTTTTTTGCCACAAAAAGTTAAGGCGGTTATTAAATATATTTCACCAGTCTAAGTTTTGTGGCAGAATCGTGGCACATAGTGTATTTTAAAAATAGAACTCCAACAAAATAAGGCGCTAAGAAGCTTAGGTTCGAAACTTTTAGAAAACCTAAAATCACTCCATATTTACCACTTTAACATTTGTGGCAGAATCGTGGCACATTGACTTTTGTCAAAGTAAAAACTCTGCAAAATTAAGTTCTTCTGAGTTTAGGTTCGAATGGTTATGTGAACTTCACTAATTATCATTTTATTTAAGATACTCAAATTCGCTCCACATTTTAGCAACAGCTTCATTGTAATCTCAATAGCTTTTTTTTATTTTTCATTTTAATTCTCTTCCAATTCAAGTGAGACAAGAATTTGGTTAATTTCTGAGGGGATACCTAAGAAGATTAAAATAGTTAAGGGTGCAAAAATGCACCCTTAACTTTGTCTCAACTTTCTGTTAGCATATCCACAAATGCGACAGAACCCATTTTGCCACCTCTAAAATGGAGTTTTTATTACCTGTAAGAATTAAATTTTTATAAAATGCTATCAATCACAAACAGATTATGGACTAACCGTTGCGGTTTTAAATATTTTATCCTTATGGTTCAGTCCCCACGCTTTTAATGCAAATATTATAGGTGTCAGGGTATCAGCGTAAGGCTCACTTTTATAAGTAATCTTTACTGGATAGTCAGCCGTAACCACCCGTCTTATCAACTGGTGCTGTTCCAGTTCTTTTAATTCCTTCGCCAGCACCTTAGGTGTTATGCCCTCGATACTATCCTGTATATCCGTAAAACGTTCATTGCCGACCGAAACAGAAATTATTATAGGTAGTTTCCATTTTCCATTAATTACATCAAGTGCATCCCTTACCGGTTTAACTGTCTCCATGCAGCTCGAATACGCTTTTTTACCACTCATAATTATAAATTACACTTTCCTTTGGGAAAGTCCTATACAAAGGAAAGCAAAATATTTGTAATTTGCCAATGATTTTAAAAGTATTGCATACTATGGTAAAAAATTTGGATAGGAAAATGCATATGATTGTCCAGCTCGCCAGCGGGCAGGGCATTGAACAGGGAGGATGGCGATGGCCAGCGGAAGACAAGGCTGCCTTTATCAATGAAGATATTTTTATAAAGGGGGCGCAATTAGCCGAAAAAGGAAAGCTGGACGGATTTTTCCTAACGGATATACCCGGGCAGACGATTGACCTCAATGATCAGCCGCCACAAAGCAGCCTGGATCCCATTGTACTGATGAGCCTTATGGCAAAAGCAACTGAACGTGTAGGGCTGATTACAACAATGTCTACCTCTGTCAATGAGCCTTACAGCATAGCGAGGGCTTTGCGCTCCATTGACCTTATAAGCAAAGGCAGGATGGGCTGGAATGTGGTTACTACCGGCACCCCAAAAGCGCTACTAAACTATTTCAACGGCCTGCCCGGCTCCGACTGGAAACACGGAAGGTCTCTTGAAGTTTGGGAATCAGTAGTACAGCTGTGGGGAAGCTGGCCTGAAGGTGCCCTAAAAATGGACGTAGTATCAGGGCATTTTGCGGACAACGATAAAATCGCTCCGATTGACTATAAAGGCAAGTATATAAGCACACGTGCCCTATCAACCTGCCACCTTCACCTCAGGGAATGCCTGTTGTATTTACAGCAGGCGGCGGACACCACGGCTTTAATTTTGCCGCGACCAAAGCTGATGCCATGTACAACAACCCTCCTACACTGGAGTATGCCAAAAGTTTCTGGCAGGAAATGTCCTCTCAGATCCGCAGTGCGGGAAGAAACCCAGACCATTTTACGATCTTTAATGGCATAGGCGTATCCATAGCCTCCTCTGAAAAAGAAGCTCTTGACCGAAGGGCGAAACTTGATGAACTGGGTGACCCTCAATCGAGGTTTAACTATCTGGGCCATATGCTGGGTATACCTTTAGATGGGTTGAGTCTTGATTCTAAAATACCTGACGAACTGCTAAAAATCGCCCGCCCAAACTATGGCGACCAACGTTCAAGGTTTGCCTACGACCTTGCGATGAAACGCATTTCCATTCGTGAAATATTAGCCCATGGGCCAATTAATTACCACCCTATCTTTTTAGGGACACCGGAAAGCATCGCCGATAAATTCCAGCATTGGTTCGAAGCCGGCGTAGGGAAAGGATTTAGTGTAGTGCCGGATTCCGGCCTGTCATCGCTGACTGATTTTATAGAACAGGTCGTACCCATCCTTCAAAAGAGAGGATTGCTGAGAACCCAATATTCAGGAATAACACTTCGTGATCATCTGGGACTTCCTTATCAGAATGGGATGAAATCAAAAATAAATATGGATTTAGAACGAGATAATTAAAATTTTACATCATGAAAAAATTAGAAAATATGTTATTCAAAGATGTTGTCAGAAAAAGAAAATCTTGCCGTGGTTTTTTATCAAAATCCGTGGAAGATTCAATAATCAATGAAGTCTTGGAAGCAGCAGTCTTTTTACGTGCCTCCGCATCATTACGGTCCACTACCACCGACATAACTTGAAATATTTGATAAGTTACCTTAATATTTCTCGGAACAACTGTCCCAATTCTTCAAAAGATAGTATGCTGAGAAATAAATATTCAAGAACGACACTTCGTGATCACTTGGAGCTTCCTTATCAAAATGCAATGAGTAATTAAATTATAGTAATAAAAATGATAAATACAGAAAATAGAGTCACAGAAATTTTAGGGATTAAATATCCAATTGTTCAAGGTGCGATGTCCTGGGTTACCAATGCGGAATTGGTTGCTGCAGTCAGCAATGCCGGAGGCCTGGGAATTCTAGGTCCTCACGCCGGCAATAACACCAATCCAACTTCTTTTGAAGAAATCTTTGAACGTTTAAAGGCTGAAATCCGAAAAGTCAAAGCATTAACTGATAAACCATTTGGGGTACCGGTGTTTCTTTCTTATGATCTGACCACAGCAGATGCTATTGGGGATCTCTTAATCGATGAAGGTGTGAAAGTGGTGCTATTGAATGGAATGGAGGGCTTTGATTATGAGCCTTTAGTGAACAAATTTAAAATGAATAATATCAAGACGATTTTCCGTTCATTGACCCCAAGTATCGAAAATGCACTTTATGCTGAAAAAATCGGTGTAGATATTCTGGTTGCAACAGGATTTGACGAAGGAGGTACGGTGCCCGAGAAAATGATCGGTACGTTTTCAATTGTTCCAATGATTGCAGATGCGGTAAATATTCCTGTAATGGCCGCGGGCGGAATCGCTGACGCCCGTGGTGTACGTGCCTCATTCGCCTTAGGTGCAGAAGGTGTGTTTGCCGGTACGGTTTTTATCGCCACCAAAGAAAATCCCGCTGCTGATAATGTCAAACAACTTATTGTCGATCACACAGCTAGTGATCTATTGATATTCAAAACCAATCCAGCCTACTATCGATCAATACCAACGCCGTACAGTCAGGAGCTTTTAGCAATGGACGAAGGTGGCAAAACCCGTGATGAAATTGCCAATAAAATGTATGGTGAACAAGGCCTAAAAGTCGGGATGTTAGATGGCAATCTGGAGGACGGGTATATCACGGTAGGTAACGGACTGACATACATCAATAATATTCGCAGTGTTAAGGAAGTTGTTGAAGATTTAATGCAGGATTTCACAAACTGAAATTGGCGTTTAATAAAGTAGTACAGGACGTATTAGGATTACCAATTACTTGTAACGTAGTATTAAAAATAATATGAAGATAGGAATCATAGGGGCCGGATCGATTGGCTATAACGTAGCCAAAAAATTGGCGCCAAACCATACCATCAAAATCGCAGCTTCTAAGCTGGGCGATGAACTGACTAAGAAGGCCGAAGCAATCGGTATTACTGCTGTAGATATCAGGGCAGCGGTTAAAGACGTAGATGTCGTCATCACTTCGATCCCGCTAAAATCCATTCCGGATCTGCCAAAAGATCTTTTCGAACATGTTCCCGAACATGTAATCGTCGCCGACACGGCAAATTATTATCCGTTGCGCGATGGCCATATCCAGGCACTCGATGAAGGAAAAGTTGAAAGTGTCTGGGTGTCCGAACATCTGGGCCGTCCCATCATCAAGGTTTTCAACAACCTGATGACCCATACCCTTGTCCACGGAGGAAAGCCTGCCGGAGAGCCGGGAAGACTAGCCATTACCGTTGCGGGAGATAACGAGGAAGCGAAAGAAATCATCGCTGACCTTGTTGACGAAATCGGTTTTGATGTGGTGGACGGTGGTAAACTGGTCGATTCCTGGCGCCAACAGCCCGGTACGCCCGGCTATTGCTCGGAATTTAACAAACAGGAGCTAACGGCAGCATGGGGTGCGGCCAATAAGGAAACCGCACCGCAGAACCGTGACGAGGTGATCAGGTCTTTTATGGAAAAAGGTGATCAGCTTACACACGAGGAAATGCTGTCTCTCAACCGTTTGGGAAACAAATACCAACCAGAAACAAAATAATTTATCCACCATTAACCATTCAACCATGAAGATAGGAATAATAGGTGCCGGGCTCATTGGCAAATGCCTTGCGCAAAAATTAAGCAAGAAGGGCCATTATATAAGGATTTCCAACTCACGGGGTCCAGCAACCATTGCATTTGCAGATGGTGAAGCCATTACGGCCGTGGAACTTGAAGAAACCGTAGCAGATGCCGGTCTGGTGATTCTGACCATTCCCTTTGGTGCAACGGCCCGCCTGCCAAAAAAACTTTTTGATGGTCTGGATGAAAACATCCCGATCATTGAAACGATGAATTATTTTCCACACCGGGATGGACTGATTCAAGAAATCGAGCAGGGAAAGACACACAGCGTTTGGGTGCAGGAGCAAATTGGCAGGAAAGTAGTAAAAACCTTCAGCAATATCGTTGCCCATAGTTTTATTAGAGGTGGACTGGACAGGGAGGCACCAGGACGGATTGCGCTCACCATTTCATCGGACAGACAGGATTGGATCGAGCTGACCAAACAGATCGTAGATGAAACCGGATTTGATGGATCTGATGCAGGTCCCATTTCCGAATCCTGGAGACAACAGCCGGTTAACCCCGCCTACTGCGCCGACCTCACCATGGAAGAACTGAAAGAGGCGCTGGCAAGGGCGGATAGGGAAAAAGCCATTGTGACCAGGAACATTTCGACTGAAAAGATTGCGGCGTTTGGAGAGGAATATTTTAAAATACTCATCAGCGGTGATTACACCGAAGGCTTCGAAGATAAAGTGGTCGATTTATATCGATCGTTAAATGATATTCCGTTGCGTCATTGAGCGGAATATCCCTAATTCGTGTACAGATTAGATAGTAGCTAACCTAAAAATTTTGATTATGGACTCAAAGAGTTTAATTGATCCGCAGATCGCTCCGATGTTGGATGTCTTTCCTGACCACCAGTTTTCGGACGATCACATTGTCGAGATCAGAAAAAAAATGGCGGCGATGATGCGGGATATGGCAGCCCCGCCACTTGATGGCGTTCTGGTCAGCCAGCATGTGATCGACGTAGAGGGCTACGGGCTTCGCCTGGTCATCTACACGCCCGAAAATAATGATAATACCAAAAGGGCCGCGCTGCTACACATCCATGGTGGCGGCTATGTAGTGGGCAGTCCCGAAGACTTTGATTGGCGCAACCAAATGTTGTGCCAGCAGCTTGGATCAGTGGTGGTTTCGGTTGATTACCGCTTGGCACCGGAACATCCCTTTCCCCAGCCGCTGGAAGATTGTTACGCTGCGCTAAAGTGGCTGTTTCTCAATGCGGCCACGCTTGCAGTTGATGACAAACGAATAGCCATTTATGGCGAAAGCTCGGGCGGAGGCCTCGCGGCGGCCTTGGCTATCCTGGCAAGGGACAGAAGAGAGGTCCAGATTTGTTTTCAGGTATTGATCTATCCCATGCTGGACGACAGGACAAGTCCGGGCAACGAACCCAATCCCTTTGCAGGGGAGTTCGTCTGGACCCATGCGCGTAACCACTACGGCTGGAAATCGCTTCTTGGCGTTGAACCGGGAGGGGACAAGGTTTCGCCTTATGCCGCCGCAGCAAGATTGGCCTCCCCCGGGGGGCTTCCGCCAACATACATCTGCGTGGGCGCTATAGATCTTTTTGTGGATGAAAATATCGCCTATGCGCATCATCTGCTCAGGGCGGGAGTGCCAACAGAACTTCACGTATACCCAGGGGGATTTCATGGTTTTGATACGGTTGTGGATTCGGATATCAGTAAACAGTTCTATGTTGATCTTTTCAGGGCGCTGAGGAAAGCGCTGCAGATAGCAGAATAAAAATATTAAAAAGATAAAAATGAAAAAGCTAGAAAGTAAGATTGCCCTGATCACGGGTGCGGCCCAGGGAATTGGCGCCGCTTCTGCCATAAGCATGGCAGATGAGGGCGCAACAGTAATTATTGCAGACCTTAGTGAAGAACTGGGGCTCAAAACCGTTGCATTGATAAAATCTAATGGAGGCAATGCTGCCTTTATAAAAATTGACGTAACCAAAGAACAGGACTGGGTTGAGGGAATAGCGAAAATAAAAGCCGAATTCGGGGCATTACATATTTTAGTGAACAATGCCGGTATTGGCAGGCCTGCACCCCTTACAGAAATGAGTTATGAAACATTCAGGCTTGTATTCTCCATTAATTTAGATGGTATGTTCCTTGGTATGAAACATGCCATCCCTTTAATTACCGAAGCAGGTGGGGGAAGCATTATTAACCTATCATCCACAGCCTCTAAAAAACCTTATGCCAACATGTCGGCCTACTGCGCCAGTAAAGCAGGCCTGGCCCAGCTGACAAAAGTTGCTGCGCTGGAATGCGCCCAAAACCGGACAAAGATCAGGGTAAATTCCATACATCCCGGAATAATAGAAACCCCGGCATGGAACGACCTTGGGGCTTTAAACGGAGGTGCTGCCACCACAAAAATCGATCTTGACCAGATGGCAGAAGTTACTGTTGCATTAGGCTATAAGGGAGCCCCGAAGGATATTGCTAATGCCATAATCTTTTTGGCAAGCGAAGCCGGCAGTTACATAACAGGGGCAGAACTGGTCGTAGATGGTGGACAGACGTTACTGTAAGGCATGTACGTATCTATATAAAAGCCATTCTACCGATCCGGTAAAATGGCTTTTATCATTTACAGAAGAGGGCTTCCCGATTGCCGGGCGCTTTAATTCACTACAGGTAAGGGAGCATTTGCCGCAATAAGCTTTTCATGTTTCAGTTCTTCCCAAAAACCTAAAGGGATCACTGCTGTGAATGCAGCTGCATTTTCCTGGGCCTGTACTACACTTCCTGCACCCGGTATTACTGCGGATACAACATCCGGTGCCGCACTGAACTGTATAGCAGCGGCACGCAGGTTTACGCCGTGGTTTTGGGCCACCTTCTCTAGTGATTTATATTTTTGCACTGTCCATGCAGGTAGATCACCCCCGTAGAGGTAGCGCTGCTTTCCTGCCAGGAGGCCCGCAGCAAACGGAGAACCAATGACTATTGAAATACCCTTTTCTTTCGCTTTAGGGAAGATGCTGTTTAAAGCCTCCTCGTGGGCAATCAGTGAATACTGGCTTGCCGAAAGTAATATATCAGGACTTGCTACCTCCATAGTTTTTACTATCGGTTCAATGGTATTTACCCCAATACCCCAGGCTTTAATCAGGCCTTCATCCTTCATTTTCTCCATTTCCTGCATAGCACCTTTTTGCGCAATCTCAAAGTATTGCTCCCAATTACCATTCAGGTCGGCATTGTCAGGCGACAGGTCGTGGATAAAAACAATATCCAGTGCACTAACCCCCAACCGCTGAAGGCTGTCTTCGACGCTGCGCCTTGCACCGGCAGCCGAATAGTCGTACTTGTAGCCAAAGTTAAAGCTGCCTTGCCAAATGGATTGCGTAGGCCTAAAATGATCTTTTGGTTCCAGTAATCTCCCAACTTTTGAGGATAAGACATATTCTTTGCGGGGCTTATCTTTTAGAAACAGACCAAGCCTTCGTTCGCTAATACCAAGCCCGTATAATGGTGCTGTATCAAAATAACGAACACCGGCATTCCAGGCCGCTTCCACGATCTGGTGCGCTTCAAGGTCAGTATGTGTATTAAACCCGTTTCCAAGGGCTACGGTGCCATAACCCGACTTATTTAAGGGAAATAACGGTACACCTTTTTTTGCTGTCATATTATTCTATTTTTTTAATGTCAATAACTTAGAATCGATCACGGGTTTGTTGACCATATTCCGATTTCTTTCACAAAAGCACGTTGCGGCAGTTTCAACTGGTGTACCACTAAAACGGCCAGGTCTTGCGCCTGTAGTACTTTCTCCGCGTTGCCATCGGTAAATCCGGCGTTAAGTGTCATTTCTGTGGCGATAGTACTTGGATTAATTGTCGTAACCCTTATGTTTAATTTGCGGACTTCCTGCATTAATGACTCGGTAAGGTTTATCACCGCAGCTTTAGAAGCCCCGTAAGCGCTCATTTTTGGAGACCCTTTTAAACCGGCTGTAGAAGCGATGTTTATAATATCGCCTTTTCCCTGTTTTGCAATAAAAGGCAGCACCTCATGGATTACGTAGTAGGTACCCAAAACATTAATTTGGAATACCTGTTCCCATTCTTCCACGGGCAGTTCCAGAATACCGCCCACTTTTAGTACACCAGCGTTGTTGATCAGGATATCGATTGTTTTTAAAGATGCTGTGATGCCCGCTACAGCCTCCTGCACTTCAGCGTAGCTTCCGATGTTAGCAGCAGCAACGGCAACGGTAATTTGTGGGTTTATTGTTTTTAATTCGTGGGAAAGGCTTTCCAGGTCAGCTTTTGTACGGCCTATAAGCCCTAAGTTGACTCCTTCTGCTGCCAGGCCTAAAGCCATAGCTTTACCAAGCCCTTTCCCTGCACCGGTAATAATTGCTGTTTTTCCTTGTAGTGATTGCATATTGCGATAATTGATTATACTACAAAATTCAACATATTTGTATTTAATTACAAGGAATAACTGATTTATAGTATATTTGTTTCAAATAAATGAACTTATGATACAATCGGTAAAACGTACTATGGAAATCCTGCTTTACATTGCACAAAATGGCAACAAGGTAAGGCTTCAGGATGTGGCGCATCATTTGCAGGTTGAAAAAACCACAGCACACCATTTTCTTAAATCACTGTTGGAGTTGGGTTATGTAGAGCAGGATGACGTAACCCCGAGGTACCAGCTCACCGATAAGGTAAGGATGCTTATGCCACCCGATGTATCGATCCATTTGCTCAAACAGCGCTTCAAGCCCATATTACAGCAGATTACAGAACGTACCGGTGAGACGTCCTACCTTTCGATACAGATGGGCTCGTACATCCGCCATGAGCTCAAGTGCGACCCGGACCGCAGTGTACGGATAAGCCTTGAATTAGGAAAGGAATATATGGTAATGCATTCAGCGATCGGGAATGTCTTTATGGCAAATTCTGAACATTTAAAGGACTACATAATGCGTTCCCTTCAGGCGGAAGAGAAGGCAAAACTGGCTCAAAAACTCACTACGGTAATTGATAACGGCTATGCAGATGATTTCGAGCGCCTGGAGAAAGAACTTAATTGTATCGCCCTTCCTGTATTTGAACAAAAGAGGATTGTCGCTGCAATAGGTGTGTCAGGCCCTGCTTTCCGTTTTACAGGCGAGGAAATGGCCAGGGCAGTAAAAATTGTTAGGGAGTACCTGTAAAAAACAATACAGCAGGATCATTCTGTCCTACTGCAATTATATGTTTATTATGATGGTACTTACTGAATACTCATACCGCCATCTATAACCTGCTCTGTTCCCTTCATGAAAGAAGATTCGTCCGAAGCTAAAAATATGACAAGTTCACTTACCTCTTTGGCATCGGCATGCTAAAGATTTTACGAAGACGTTTCATACTATAATTTGAAATATACTTTATTGTACGAACAAGTTTAGGCTGGAATATATCAAAGCCTTTAAATTCAAATAGCCAACAAATTTTGATTATAAATATCTAAATAATTTATTTTAAGTTTACTTTGAAAATAAATTTTATTAAGTAGAAATTTTAATAAATCGGAACCAATTGAAATTTGCTCTTAGGGATTTTAAAGCACGACTTTTTAACATTTAACCCCTACGATACATACAAACCACTTTTATAAAAAACACAAATAATTATCTTACAAATCAATAGAGAAATAAGCCAATATATCTAAATCATTCTTAAAATTATTTGTAAATTGTAAAGTTGACGTCACGAAAGTAAAATCCCATTTCTAACGAAATGGGATTTTTTTATGCGTAATTATTGCTAATTGAGCTTGTTTTTTATTTGTTGCATCTTAAAAAACGAAATTAAGTTTCATAATTAGTAAGCAACCGAATCTTACTGGCACTTTTTATCTTTTTTGAAATCTCACTGCACAAAAAAGAATTCTTATCCATTATTTTTGCTAAATTTTGCCTTTTGGCTTTTCGCTTAAATAAGTTATATTGCGTAAAGCAATCAATTAATTTTGAAGTACAGAGTAAAGGAAATGAATTCAATTTTAAATTATACAATTAGTGATATTCTACATATTCTTGGAGAAATTCCACAGTTCGAAGGACTCTATGTATACTTTCAGCGAAAGGAAATTACTGAAATTCCATTTAGTTCACCTTACAGAACAGATAATTTCACAATACATTTCATAACCGATGGTGAAGCCATATTAAGGCTAAACTTAACTGATTACAAACTATCTGCCCATGATTTAATAGTTATACCTCCTAAAACTGTTATCGAATTCCAGTCAATTACGAAAAAAACAAAACTTATTACAATCTGTTTCAGTATGGATTTTGCAATGGCAAATTCTGTTACAAAAAATGACATATCTGCGCTGGATTTTTTCACATCAGTACGTAATGAGCAAATTTCTTTAACCCAGTATCAATGGGAAAATTTCGTTATGATAGCCTCTATTTTGGAAAGGAAAAACAGTCAAAGCAGTGAAAATATTCACCGCAGTGAGATTATATCCTGTGCTTTCAAATTATTTTTATATGAATTAGCGTCGGTTTTCAATAGTAATGAGCCCTACAATAAAAAAGCCGTGTTTTCAAGAAAAGAAGAACTGGCCTTCAGATTCCTTAAATTTTTAGAAGATCATTTTAAACGTAACCGAACAATTGATTTTTATGCCAAAAACCTTAATGTATCTTCCAGTTATCTTTCAAAAGTTATGAAGGAGATCTCAGGAAAAACAGTGGGAGATCTGATTGATGAATCTGTTATTACCGAGGCAAAACTTCTTCTTGCCGATCCAACGCTTTCAATATCCCAAGTGGCAGACGAACTTGAATTTAGCGACCAGTCTTTTTTCGGTAAATTTTTTAAGAAAAAAACCGGTTTTAGTCCATCCGAATATCGTATAAGAAGAAGAAATATGACCATTTAATTGACAGAATTCTAATATGACGAAATTGACCAATTTTGTGTCGAAAACGACCTTTATATTATCAATTGTCTTTTAGAACTTTGCATTGTGATAGAAATTAATCATCTGTCAATTGTAAAAATGCTTTACTATGTCACAAAATTGTTTCATCAAATGTCTCGAATGTGGAATCAAAAATCAAAATACTGATTACTGCTCAAATTGTGGAGTTACTATTAATATTGTACTAAAGCGCAGACTTGAAAGCGAGAAAAAAATTCAGAAAAAAATTGAAGAAAAACAAACAAAAGAGCCTGACAAAATAGATCTGTTTTTTCAAAAAGCACTGGAGCACCCAAATCCAGTAATCAGATCGTTTGTGAATGCTGTGCATTCCGTATGGACATTTGGAGCAATGATTGTGGGCGCGCTCATAGCAATGGTTATAGGTGTCGCGGCAGGTTAATTATAAAAATTGAAAAAATGAAAATTATAAAAAAAAATCCATTGGAGATATTCTGTGAAAAACATGCAAAAAGTTCCAACATTTTTCTTCGCACCGCCAGTTTTTTTTTAAGTTCCAGCTGGACCTCAGAAGTGTTGATGGCTGCTTTATCAGCTTGGACAGGCGGAATTCTATATGTCTAAAATATTATTATTATCAATTTCTCTTGTAGCTGCCGCAATTTATACACTGCAGCGGCTGCATGTTGGGATGCCTGGGTGGATAAACAATTATGCAAATGATTTTTTTTGTATACCATTACTGCTGGAGTATATGTCAATAGTATTAAAGAAGCTTAAAAATGACCCAAATTATAAATTTCCTCTCGCGTTTATATTTGTTCTTGCATCATATTATTCCCTTTATTTCGAGTATTACCTTCCTGCCCACAATACACGTTATACCAGCGACATCATAGATGTTATACTTTATTTTTCAGGTGGTCTTTTATACTATGCAACCAACTTAAAAAAACTTCTCAGTAAAATAGGATGTGCTGACTTAGTTCTAGTTAAGAACTAAATCTTAACTTTAGAGCACGAAAGAGAATCGTAAAACTTATGAACGAAATTTTAAAGAGAAATCTGTCCAATTAAGTTATGAAAGAGATAATATGGTTCTGTCGCATCTGCGAGAATCAAATATAAGATTTAAGTAATTTAAAAATTAGCCCGCCAATTTACAGAATGATTTAAACGTAGATATCCCTGGTCTAATCATCTGATTCTTGATGGCTCCGCTTGCAAAAATGAGCGGCTTGACTGAAGCTCAGGTAGAAAATGAAATGGCATTAAAACCGGAACTTATCCGTTCGTTTTTTGGAGGTCTCAAATCTCAATATGGAAGTGTAGAAAACTTTTTACAGCAGGAAATGGGAATAGGCCCTAAGGAAATAAATATTCTAAGAAAAAAATATACTAAATAATATTTTTCAGGTTGTTGTTTTTTAAAGCGATTGATTTTTCAATCGCTCTTTGCTTGTGTATTTTTTGCCGCAAAAATTCAGGTCGTTCTTAGAGATATTTTACCAGGCCAAGTTTATGGTGCTTGCAGGGCGATTGTAAAAATTGTTCCCTTTCCAACAATTGAACTAACTTCTATGGTACCATTATGCAGACTTATAATCTGCTTCACGATAGATAGTCCGACACCGTAACCGTTTTCATAGTTTTTGTTTTTTCCTCTGTAAAACAAATTATAAATCTGTTCCAGATCTACTTCCGGAATACCAATTCCGTTGTCCGAGAAAGTTAAGAGGATCTTTTCCGAAGAAGCATTTATATCGACATTGCAGGATTGGTCTTCAGAATATTTACAGGCATTTTCCATAATGTTCGAAAAGGCAATCTGCAGTAAGTACGGATTTCCCAGATAATTATAAAAATTCGCATCGGTATCATCTAAGTCAGCATAACTTATACCAATTTTATACTTTACATCTTTCTTATTGAGCAGATTTAATTTGGCATCGACCAAAACCTCATCAATTCTAATATTTGACATTCTTATTTGCGAAATATCATAATTAGCGCGAGCAAAATCAAGTAGTGCCGTCGAAAGCTGCGAAACATGATTGGCTTCTTCAAGTGCATTGTCTAGTGAAACTTTATAATCGTCAATCGTCTTATTGAGTTCTTTTCCAAGTTCGATTTCTGCAATTAAAATAGAAAGAGGTGTACGGAATTCATGCGAAATCGTAGTGACAAAATTTCTGTGATTATTAAAAGACTTTTCTAATCGATTAAAAGTAGCGTTGAAGGTTTGAGTGAGTTCATATAATTCATCTTTTGCCTTTGGAACTACGATGCGTTTATTCAAATTATGTTCGGAGATGTCTCTGATTTGAAAGATAATATCTTTTAATGGTTTTAAGGTATAATATGAAAATCCGAAACCAATTATGAAGATCAATACAATAGAAATAAAATATACATAAAGTATATTCTCCTTAAAAGCATTAATATGATTTAATCCGGTTACGTCTATTGCCCTTCCTACAATATAATATTCTTTGTTATTGTCGCTATATAAAATGCCGCGATACTGGTATTTATCATCTTCCCAATTTACTGATTTATGCTTTTTTATAGACTGCAATATTTTTTTACTGCCAAGCGGATTAATATTGTCTGAAAAATAAAGATTGAAGTTATTGTCGTAAATACTTATATCGGCTTCATTAAGGACTTTTTTGTTTTTGGTATGAAGAAATTTTATCAGATTTTTATTGATCTGAGCATCGAATATAAACTCGGCGCGCCAGGTTATTTTATAATCCAGACGGTCAAAAAACTCCTCTTTTCTGTTTTTTTCGGAAACAAAATAAACGCTGTACGCAAAAACTAAAAGGATAAAAGCAGTTAAAAAAGCATATGCAAGAGCGGTTCGGGTTACTAATTTCATATTTTACTGCTTAAAATAAATCCCATTCCCACTTTGGTATGAATGAGTTTCTGCTCAAAACCCTTATCAATTTTTTTTCTCAGATACGCAATGTAAACATCAATATAATTGGTTCCGGTATCAAAATTATTCCCCCAGACATTATCTGCTATTTCGTCACGAGTTAGGAGTCTTTCGGGGTTTTGCATCATAAAATGAAGCAGGTTGAATTCTTTTGGAGTAAGATTAATAGTTAAACCTTGTCTGTAAATTACTTTGGTGCGTTTATCCATTACAAGATCATTGTAGGTAATTTGAGAACTTTCTTCAGAAGTATGAACCGTATCATTTTTACGATGCAGCAACGCTTTAACCCTTGCGTAGAGTTCGCGAATTTCAAAAGGTTTTACGAGATAATCATCGGCACCGGCATCAAAACCTTCAATTTTTTCATCGATAGTTCCAAGCGCCGTTAACATAATAATTGGAATTTTTTTTCCAGAATGGCGGATTTTTTTGCAGAAGGTAATTCCGTCCATTCCAGTGAGCATGATGTCTGTAATAATCAAATTAAAATCTATTTTTTCCAGAAATATCAATCCCTCTTCTGCCTCTTCTGCAATATAAACCTGATACCCCTGACTTTCTAATCCTCTTTTCAGCAATGCAGAAACCCGGCTGTTATCTTCCACTATTAAGATCTTCATTCTCTCTGTCCCTTTTTAATTCTGGCTCAAAATTACGACAATATTTTCTTTTTCTGAAGGATTCCAATCTGTGGGCTATTTATCAAAGCATAAAAAACAATTTGATTTTCAATTATTTAAACTCAAAACCAAGTGTTTTCTAATAACATTCTAAAGCCTTTCTAATACTTTTCTAATACCCTTAGCCTTATCCTCAATCTACCTTTGTCTCGTCAAAAACAAGTAGTGATCACTACCAAAACAGAATGTAAATTTTAACGATACATGAAAACAAATTAGATAATAATATACCCAGGTTACCACTTTAAATTTTAAACAGAACCTAGAATTTTTATAAAGATAATGATCTACACCGTAGATCATTATCTTTTATTGTTTATATATCTATGGCAATATTTCTTAAATTTACATAAGTATAGAACTTAAACTTTAAGAAATGGAGAAACGTAAATTTTACGACCGAGAATTTAAAGTGAAAGCAGTCCAATTAGGTTTTGAAATAGGTCTTACAAAAGGTGCAAGAAAACTGGGAATTAGGACTTCATTTATGAGTCGATGGAGACAGGAATTTCTTGAATTTGGAAAATTAAGTTTTTGTGGTCGTAGCTCATCAAGATTAAACCCAGAACAAAAACAATTTTCTAAACTAAGAAGAAAACTTAAACATGAGCTTAAAGAATCAGAACTCGAACTTGAAATTTTTAAAAATTCAGTAAAATATACTTGTGGCGGAAAACTTACAATTTGCGATTTTATTAAAAACCATACAGATAAGTACACAGTTACGAAAATGTGTCAAGTTTTAGGCATAGATAAAACTACATATGACAGGTGGAAAAATCAGGAAATCTCGACAGTACAACATAGAGTAAATCTGTTGCATAAAGAGATAACTTCCATATTCTTTGAATACAATGAAATATATGGATGTTCAAAAATTGCTGCCGAATTACAAAGTAGAGGCTTTAAAATAAAAATGAGCCAAGTTTCTGTCCACATGCAAAAACTAGGTCTGGTTAGCAAAGTTAGAAGAAATTCTAAATTTAAAAGAATTCAACCTGCTAATCCTTATGCTTTTCCCAATGTTTTAAATCAGCAATTCAATATTGAAAAACCATCAATGGTCTGGGTTTCTGGAATAACTCAAATACAAACGGCAAATAGATTTTTATTCCTAACTATTATTATGGATTTATTTGACAGAAAAATTATTGGGTGGAGCTTAAGCAATGGATTAACTATCAAGGAAACCACTATACCATGTTGGGAAAGGGCTGTTCAAAATAGACAAATAAAGAAGGATTTACTATTTCATTCTGATAGAGGAATTCAATACGCTAACAAACTATTTAACAGCAAATTAGACTCTTATAAGTTTATTAGGAGAAGCATGAGTCGAAAAGGAAATCGTTCTGACAACGCTATCTCGCGAAGCTTTCTTAATTCCATTAAAGCCGAAGTCACAGATTCAAATAATCTCCTAACAAAAAAGCAGATAAAGGATAAAATATTTGAATATCTTAAAAATCAACACTAAGAAGGCATTCTATTATAAATTACCAAACTTTAGTCCTATGAAAAAACGTAGAATTTACGACCGGACTTTCAAAGAGAACGCAGTTAAATTAACTTATGAACGAGGCAAACACCAAACTAAAGTTGTTGCAGGCGAGCTTGGAATAACCGCAAAGATTTTATCCAGATGGCGACAAGAATTTCAAAAGTTTGGAACTGGAAGCTTTTGCGGAACAGGTTATTTAAGATTAACTCCTGAGGAAACCATAATTACTAATCTGGAAAAGAAAATTAAAGATTCAAAAACAGCGCTAGAAATTTTAAAAAGTGGAACTGAACCTGTTTCTCAAGGCTATGTAAATACTAAAGATTTCATTGAAGATAATAAATCTAAATTTTCAATTATAAAAATGTGTAAAGTGTTAGGAGTATCAAGGACAACATATTATAATAGAAAAAAACAAGAGCTTACAGATACAGAAACTCGAATAATTTTATATAAAGAACAAATTACATCTATATTTTATGAATTTAAGAAAAAATATGGTCCCCTTAAAGTTACAAAAGAACTTCAGAGCAGAGGATCTAAAATACAATATGACTCAGTAAAATTTTATATGAAAATGCTCGGCCTTCGCAGTAAAGTTAAAAGAAAATACAAGGTAACAACTGATTCACATCATAATCATTATGTCTCTCCAAATCTTTTAAATAGAGTATTCACAGTTGATGAACCTGCTATTGCTTGGGTTTCAGACATCACATATATACAGACTATTATAGGCTTTATGTATCTCACAATTGTTATGGATTTATTTGACAGGAAAATTATTGGATGGAGCTTAAGCTACGGAATGAGTACTGGACAAACTACCCTTCGAGCTTGGAAAATGGCGGTTAAAAACAGGAAGATTACTAAAGAATTAATATTCCATTCCGATCGAGGTGTTCAATATGCAAATAAAATGTTTACTAGTAAATTAGATTCTTATAAATTAGTTAGGCGGAGTATGAGTGGTAAAGGAAATTCTACTGACAATGCCGTTTGTGAAAGTTTTTTCTATTATTTTAAAACTGAATTGCTTGTTGGAAATAATCTGGTATCGAGGAAACAATTGAAATTGGACGTATTTGACTACATCGAAAATTGGTATAACAAGAAAAGAAGACATTCACATCTTGGATATAAGACAATTGAAGAATTTGATAAAATACATTTACTATAATAGATTACTGCAGAAGAACATACGTGCAACGAGAAGATTGTTTAATTATATATACTATATAATATATAACTTAAAACAAAGATATCATGAAAACACTTTCAAATCACATTCAAGAAAGTTTTAAACCTGTCCAAGCAGAACAACAAACAGTTATAGAGAATCAAACTGACAACACAGAAGAAGTTGTTAATGAAGATGAATCTGCAGAAAAAGAAAAACCGTCTGAATAGGGACGGTTTTTCTTTTTCTACAGAATCTTAAATAATGCTATTGAAGCTTTCCAGATTTTTTTTCTAGCAAAGATTTCATACTACTTGTAAATAGTTTTGAAGCTTCTTTGCTCTGTATAATTTGATTAATAAGGAAAGTCAAAATATCCTTTACATGTGTCGCATTTTCCAAACAAGCTTCATCAGTATTAGCATGTAAGCCTTCACTCAATTCACTATGTAAAATTCCTAATGGATTAACTCCATTAGGTTTTAAGATTTCAGGTAATAAATCTTTGATCAAATCTATTTTTTCTTGTGTAACTCTTGTTTTCTTAGTAGCTTCTAAAGCAGTTTTATATTCTTCTAAATTATTTTTATCAATCAAATCTGTTATTGAATCTAATAACTCGTCAATTATTTCCTCTGTTATTCGTCTATAATAAGAGAAAGCGCCAATTCCATACCCTTGAGATTCGCAAACAAGTCCTTTTCTAAATGTTTTCGCATGCTTTCCAAGTGTTGACTCTAGATTCTTATCCATTTTAATTTCCCATTCGGGATATTGCCCAGTTTTGTATATGTAATCTCTTTGTGGACTTATAAAGAATGTAAATTCTCTTACAAAAGATCTACATGCCTCACACTTATATTGGAATCTTAAATTACTTCCTGCAATTTGAGGATTTGAAAAATGATAACCATTTATCTCCAAGTAATTATCCTTGATGTTAAAGGTCTGAATTGAATCACATTTTTCGCAAATCATGTTAATAGATGGTGTATCTAAATTGTCCAAAGTAGAAGGTATACTTTTATTTAATTTTCGAAAAAGAGAATAATTTTCGAGGAAATCTTTATCTGGCATCTTTTATAAAAATTAATGTTTGTACTTGTTTTAAAGAGTGATGTAATTTAGAAAAATAATTTAAAGAATTTACTGTAATTTTAATATCTTTTTTGTGTTAGATTACATCCCCAGTACGCCCTTAGAAGCACCTAGATTATCAATAAATTGTCGTCTCAATCCCGTCATCTGGTCGAAAGGAATGAAAGAATAGTTTCCTGCATATTGCTCTCCAAGTTTTGAAATTTGATCGTTAAGCTTTTGTGCTTGTGTCGTTGCATTTTTCCAAGCATTTAAATTAGCAGTTGACATTTTGCTCTTTTGAATACGATAAAGACTTAAATATTTATCAAGATTTTTTGAATGCGGAACAGTTTGTTGAACTAATGATTTTAGTTTAATCTGATAATTATCCAATGAACTTATGTAAGATGGATTCTTTTTCAATTCATTATAAGTCCAAGTGTCAAGTTTGACTTCACATGTTTTGGATTTGATATAATAGTAGTTCTCATAATAAGCTTCATTAGTTTGATAAACTTTGTAACCTAATTTCTCTACAATCTTTATCATTTCTTGAGCGTGAACATAATTTAGAAGAGTTTTTAAGTTTTCTTCTCTGATTCCATATAACTTACCTGTCATATCATTTTTGTAAATTGAGTATTCGATTTCAGAAAGTCCATAATTATTGAACTCTTTTGACTTATCTACCAATTCGCCTTCAATGTAATTACCTTTTCGATCGTCTCTTCTTGCATATAAATATTGTGTTGGTATTTTTGAATACGATCCAATAATTTCAGTATCGTCTAAAACATCATTACCTAAAAATAAAACTGGTCTTTTTGTTTCGATAATGGTATCATGAAGTATTTCATTCCATTTTAAATCCTTGCTTTTTAAATAGCTGATCGTAGATTCTGAGATTGATAGAGAGTTGTTTTGTTGACCGACTGTCCGTGTAGAAAATAAGAATGTGAAAATGGAAATAATGGCGTACGCGAAATGCGTGCAGTACTTTTGGTAGTGCTTTTTCATTTTTGTGGTAGTTAGGATTTATAAATGTTTTGTGAAAAAAGAAGCGTGGACAATTACACCAAGCTAAATCCTGGGCTACCACACCCTAAACAAGCAATGATGCAAAGCCACGCCATATCGGCGTACCTCACATACATTATTTGCTTGTTAAATCGAGAAGCTGTTGAGCCTCAGGGTGGTAGTTTAGATTTAGCAATAACGTAATTAAGCACGAATATTTTTACAATACAAAAATAAATAAAAAGGATAACGTAGGGAAATGAATATGGACAATGTTTCAATCATTTATGAACAGAATGTTGTTTTATTATACATAAATTAAAACATCATTATTATGTTCAAACTTCGTCTATACAAATTTTTGAGTACCTTTATTCCATACTTCAAATGGAAACTTATGGATGCAATATGTAATGCAATTAAGAATGAAATTGACAATCGTATTAGGGAATACGATAAAAATGACTTATTTAAATTATCCTTATTGAATAATTCAGAAAGAAAGTTTACTGTGAAATATTGCGGAGCATTTCAAAAAGTAGCTTTTTCGATAGAAGCTGAGTATATTGGAAATGATATAAAATTTTCAACTTATATTGATGCATCTAATTCTACAGAAGCTTCATTTGAAATAACTGATTTTATGAGATGGATCTTAAAAATGTCAAAAAAAGATTTGATAAAAAGGATACAATATGTCTTGAATTAGTAACTACTTATTTTTTATTCTCCTCGTCTCTTGTTGTCCCTCTTGTTAATATACTTTTAGCAGGACTAGTTCTCATTAAATTTGATAAATCCTCTTCAACAGGCTTTTCGTTCGAAACTTCTTTTTCAAACTTTTTATTTAACGACTCCTGTATGTGTTTAGATAGTGACTTCATAAATTTTATGTTTTGATATTTATACAAACTCTAAAATATGCTTTTGCTAAATATTGCATTTTATCGACTATATTCTTCGTTCGTCGATAATTCAGCTCTTGTCATAATATTCAGCATAAAATATTTCTATTTTTTTATTATATTTGAGGCTTTATAATTATTAAATGAAGAACAAAGACAAGAAGTACATTATCGCTTTAAAGGAATATATTACAACAGCAGAAGCTAGAGTTAAATATTCACTAGAAAGATTTGATATTTTAATTATATCACTGTCAAGTGGCGGTTTAGCTTTAAGTTCTAGTCTCTATGAACATTTTACTATTGGAAATAAAGATTTTTTGAATATCGCTTGGATATTTTTTTCCGCAGCATTAATTATAAATCTGCTGTCTCAAATTACAGGCTATCATGCTAATAAACTTGATATTCAATGCACAAATATTGTAATTGATGAAATAAAAGGTAAACTGGTAGAGGGTACACACAAGAAATTGGACTGTATTAAATCTATTTGTAATTTTTTAACCTCTATGTTCAATGGGTTGTCATTTGTATGTCTTACCACAGCCGTTATATTAGTAGTTCTATTTGTTAATTTAAAAAAATAATTTTATGAGTGAAGAAAGAAGTAAATCAGGTGGTGGAAATGGAAGTGGAAGTGGAAGTGGAAGTGGAAGTGGAAGTGGAAAAGGTGGTTCTCAAGAACGTACAAAAACTGAACAAGGACAACAAATTGAAAAAGGTCAGGGATCAGGAAATAGACCAAAAAGAGATTAATTTATGAGTAAAGGAAAAGATAAAAATAAGAATGAGAGTATAAAACCTCATGTTAAAAAGAATGTTGTCGCATCAGCAGAATCTATAGTTAAAAGGTCTCAGGCAACAAAAGAAGGATGGAGTAAGATTGACATAAAAGGTTTGGGCGCTGGCACAAGACCTAAAAAATAAAGCAAAAACTCCATATTATTGTGGAGTTTTTGCTTAATAACTATTTACTTTTTCTTTGTTGGAACTTTTATAGTTTCTACCTGAGTCGTTTTAGGATTCTTTTTAGCCTTTTCAATTGGTATAAATTTTCCGCTTTCTGAATCTCTTCCAATTTTTCTTGTGGTTTCTTTCTTTGCCATAGTTGAGGATTTTAATTTGAGTTAATAGTAAGCAATTTATAATTAAAAACTTTATTACTATCAAGTATTAGTACCTGATTTTTGAATCATTAAATATTACGCTATCAACTCCTTATAACTCAATCTTTCATCACAATTAATCAACGTAAAGTTAAATTGTTCACCTACACTCATTTTTCGTATATTATAACGATACGCAAATTCATCACAATAACGATGTAAATGCTTGTCACTCGTGAAATGATATATTCCAACGATACCTCTTTTCAAAAGTCCCCAGAATCCTTCGATACCGTTAGTGTGGTACGATCCTTTTTTGAAATATCCTAAGTTATGTTTAATAACTTCATGACTATATTTTTTTTCTAATCCACGATAACCTCTCCAGCCATCACTTACTACCGTAGATCCTTTCTTTACTTTATCGTCAATTATACCTTGAAGGGTTTTTCCTTTCGTATTCTTGACAACTTGTGTATATACAAGACCGTTATTTAACATACCAAATACAGGTGTTTTTGTTTTAGTACTTCTACCTTGTGTGTTGTCAACTTTTTTTCCTTTACTACGATTTTTGTTTTTCCCGCCAACGTAAGTTTCATCTACTTGTGTAATACCATCAAACTCAAAATCATCTCTCATTCGAACTGCATTTCGAATTCTGCTTAGCATAAACCATGCAGTCTTTTGTGTTACACCTAATTCTCGCATTAATTCATAGCTACTCATACCTTTCTTATTTGTTGTGAATTTAAAAATTGCTCTGAACCATTTGTCTAAGGGAATGGTTGATTTTTCAAATATTGTACCTATTGTAACACTAAACGGCAATCTACAATCTTTGCATTTATAGTAGCCTTTATCTTCACCTCTTTTCTTAATTCGATAGTGGTTTTCACGTTGACTTCCGCAATGAGGACAAATAGGCTCTCCATTCCAACGCAATTTTTCTAAGTGTTCTCGGCATGCTTTATCGGTGTTTAAAACCTTTCCCATGTCATGTGCAGATTTAAAAATCTCTGCTGTATCAATTTCAATATCAAAATGTTTGCTCATATTTGTTTTATTAAAAATAATACTTTTTGGTGTAACTGGTAAGGTTTTTCTTTCTTTTTTAGAACGAGTTATTAACAATTTAGTAGGCTCTGGTAATCTAACAAACACTGGTTGAGGGAGTTCAATTCCATATTGTTCTAAAAAGACTATTAGAATATCTTTGTAAGTCTCTTGAAATATATTTGGTTCACAATCTGAGTAGAATTCGTCATCATTATCGTCATGTTCTTCGTCATATTGCGAAAAATTGTAATTATCGTAACAAGATGTAAAGTCGTATTTGTCAGTTTTCATAATTTTCGATTTAGAATTCTGACGAATGAAACAACATTTGAAAATGAAATGAATTTGATTTGAAAAGTTGTAACGAAGGTGATGTAAATCAGGTAGATTGTTTAATTTATAAAATAAAACCACCTGTTCGCCCAGGTGGTTTTAAAAACATCATTTAAGTAAGTATATTTTTTAAAAAATGTATTACCTCATAAAAACTATGAAGGTAAATCATTTTTGATACTAACTTTTCACATTGTTTTAAAAGTTCTGGAAATTGTTTTTGAAAAGACTTTGATAACTGTTTAATAGCATTGAAATTCATAATTGAAAGTTTGAAATTTCGAATATTAAACAACATTGTTCAACGAATGTTCAAAGCTTTTAAAAGTTGGAGATGATGAAGCAAAAAATCCAGCTCGATATGAGCTGGATTTTAAGATAATCAAATGGATTTATTATTTGTTTTGAGGTGTTGTATTATCGTACAAGACCCTAAATTATTCTAAAAAATTGAAGTGGTAATCTGTGTATATTATTATCACAAATTATTTAAAAATTGGGTTGTATTTTTCTCTTTTAGCGGGATTAATAAACACAGCAAATGCCCAAAAAAAGAACGATTTTGGAAACCCAACGCTTACACATTATTTAAACGACGAAAAAACACGCTCGATCTCTTTTAGCGGCTATACTGAAATCTGGGCACGTTATTTAGAACTTAACCCTGGAAGTTTGGTAAATGGTGAACAGGTCAATAGCATTTCTGATTTATCATTGCGAAGAGTCCGAGTAAAAATGGCATATCAGCCTACTGAGAAATTTACCTTTGTATTGCAGGGAGGTTTAACAAATGTAAATGTAGCTTCTAAAACAACACCGGCATTTGAACTTTTAGATGCTTACGCAGAATATAAATTTAACGATGTAATTGCTGCCGGTGCGGGGCGATCTACCTGGAGAGGTTTATCAAGATTTACAACGGGACCTTTAAATACGTTATTATACGATTTACCTTCTTATGCTACTGGAAATGCAGGAATATCTGATGAGACAGTAAGGGAATTAAGTGTTTATGCCAAAGGACAAATAGGAAAGTTAGATTACCGTCTGGTAATTGCAGATCCGTACACTAATGTGAGCGCAGACCCGCAGTACAATTTAGCTGCATTTAGTAAAACGCATCCGAACAAAGACTATTCTGGATATTTTAAATATGAATTCTTTGAATCTGAAAACAATTCTTCACCTTTTCATTCCGGAACTTACAGCGGTAAAAAGAAAGTTCTTGCATTAGGTGCAGGATTTGAGTACATACACAATGCTTTATGGCATTTAGACGAAGCGAAAACTACTATTAATGATGATGAAAAAAGTTTTGCTGTTGACCTTTTCTATGATACGCCAATAAACAAAGAACGCGGTACATCTTTTAGTGCTTATGCCATGGCAATGAATAACAACTATGGTCCAAACTATGTACGTTATTCCGGTGTCAGTAATCCGGCAAGTGTTGTAAATACATCCGACAGCAGTCTTAATGGTGCGGGTAATAATTCGCCTGTTAAAGGAACCGGCAACACCTATTATCTACAAATTGGCGGTACTCTGCCCTACTTCAATAAAGATAAAAACAATCTGCAATTACAACCGGCCGCGAGTGTAATGTTGTCTGATCTTGACGGACTTCATGATAAAGCACTGACTTATGATGCCGGTGTATCATTACTAATGAACGGAATGTCATCAAGACTGACTGTAGATGCTCAAAATCGTCCAATCTATGCTCTTAATAATGTCGGTCAAGCCGATGTGTCGGATAGAAAATGGCAGTTTGTTTTGAAATACAGAATTGACTTTAATTAAAACTTTACATCATGAAAAGAAGAAATTTTATTATGGCATCAGCAAGCGCGGGAGCACTTGCCCTTACAGGAGAAAACGTATTAGCAAATACAATAAATGAAACCGAAACAAAGCCTAAAACAGTTTATTTTCACTATCTGCTGTTTTGGTTAAAACCAGAACTTACGCCAGCGCAGGTAAAAGATTTTCAGAACTTCTTTGAAGGACTTAAAAAACTGCCTTACGTAAAAAATGTACGTTACGGCGGACCTGCAAACTCAACGCCGAGACCTGTTATGGATAATTCTTTTACCTATAACGCCTCTATGGAATTTGATTCTCTTGAAGATTTAGAAACCTACGGAAAACTTGACGGACATCTTGCTTTGGTCGCAAAATACAAACCATTTTTTAATAAAATGATGGTTCACGATTCTGTTTATAATCAATAAAAAAAATAATTATTATCTTTAAAATTACTATCAAAATGAAAAATCTATTAAAAGGTTTCATCCTAATTTTGGCACTTATGTCAGTACACAAAAATTTTGCACAAGAAAATAAAAAACTGAAAGTAAAATCTCTGGAAGAGGCTTCTGATATTCCTGCTTATCGCCTTTACAATAATCCCGACGGAACCTGCGCGTTTGAAAAAGGTTCTATTCCGTCATTAAAACATATGAATACCGCATCTTTCTGGTATAGCAATAAAACAGAAGAATGGGAAAAAAATGCACATCCTGCACCAAGAAAACAATTTGTAATAACGGTTAAAGGTAAAATCAAATTTAAAGTTTCAGACGGCAGTACTTTTATCATCGAACCTGGAGTAGTATTACTTGCCGAAGATCTTAAAGGAAAAGGCCACAGCTGGGATAAAGTAGACAACGATGTTTGGGAACGTTTATATATTCCTATAACTGAAAATTCAGATGATCTTTTTCAAGCTGATTCAAAATAAAAGTGTGTCTTTTAAAAGATATAAAGAAAAAGGTGTTTGAATTCAAACACCTTTTTTTGGATTTCATATTATATCTCACACAAAAATATAAGCCGAATGTTAAATAAATTTTGGCCATTCAACTATGATTTTTTGCTGTAATATTAAATTAGTACAATTTTAGAATACTGGTTTACTAGTCTGACACCAGCCAATTCACTATAAATTCTAGCTTTAACTGTTTCTCGATAAAATTGTAAAGGCCCGAACTTATATTTTTTATGGCAGTTCTATTTTATTTCTTAAATTTGTTTTTGAATTTAATTATAGCGCTCATTTTAAACAAGTTAACCACAATAATCACATTGAAAGCGTTTGGAATTTGATTTTCATGGCAATATCGTGGCAACTTATCATTTAAAAAATAAAAATGCAGTAAATACGCGGGTTTCAAGCTTAAGGTTCGAATCCTGCTCTCCCCACTAAAAGGGTAAAAGAAGTAAAACGAAAGTTTTTTAATCTTTTCAAAAACCCATAACAAACGTGGTAAAGCCTGCAAATCTTACGATTTACAGGCTTTTTTGTTATATATTGCTTTTCAGATTTTTAAAACTGCTCAAAATTTCTATGGCAAAATCGTGGCGCTTTTATATATCAGGAAAATGTGCCACAGAATTCGAACCAAACCCTTATTAACAAAGGGGTTAACGAGGTTAACGACTTGTTTTTTTGATGCTATAATTCTACATTTATTAATCTAAAAAGCTGAATTATGTTAGAAAGCAGTTTTGGGTTAGTTTTCTTCTTGAAAATACCCCGCAATGAGAGTAAAATTAGAACGGTTTATTTCAGAATAACCGTAGACAGCATTCCCAAGGAAGCATCCACTAAAAGAAATGGGACATGACCCGATGGGACCAAAAGGCCGAACGCGCAGTTGGATACAAAGAAGATGCAAAGTCTTTAAATTTCTTTCTTGATTCGCTGACTTTAAAGATCAATGAAATCAAAACAGAAATGATGTACAGCGGTAATCCAATTACTGCGGAAAAAATTATGGATCATGTTTTGGGCAAAGTAAAACCGAAAGTTAAAGTACTTGAAGAATTTCAAAAACATAATGATGAAATGCAAGCACTTCTGGGAAAAGGTTATGCGAAAGGCACCCTGCAGAGATTTACTATTACTAAAAACCACTTGGCAGCTTTTATTCAATTAAGTTTAAAAGAAATGATATGGAATTTGCAGATTTAAATCTTGAGTTTGTAAAAGACTTTGAGTTTTATCTAAGAACTGTCCGTGACTGCAGCAACAACACCATGCTTAAGTACATCGCAAATTTCAAAAAAATTGTGATTCGTGCCATTGATAAAGAAATTATTAATAGAGACCCTTTTAAAAACTTTAAGGGAAGAAAAACGAAAATGGTAAAGAAGCCGTTGACCACGCAGGAATTGTACGAACTGGAAAGGCATTATTTTACCACGGACAGGCTCAATGTTGTTAGAGATGTATTTGTATTTCAATGCTACACCGGACTGGCTTATATCGATGCCTATCAGTTAAAAAAGACTGATATCAAAAAAGGTATTGACGGAAATCTGTGGATCATGTCTGAAAGGCAAAAAACAAACTCATCATTTAATGTCCCTCTTCTTCCCCAAGCACTGAAAATAGTTGAAAGATATAAAGAGCACCCGCTTTGTATCCAGCGTGGAACCGTGCTTCCTGTTTCATCCAACCAGAAAATGAATGAGTACCTGAAAGAAGTTGCTGTATTGTGAGGTTTTCCTTTTACGCTCAACACGCATATGGCCCGCCGTACTTTCGGAAGCACGGTAACCCTCAATAACAATGTTCCTATTAACATCGTTAAAGAACTGCTGGGTCATGCATCGGTAAAACGGACTGAAGCATATGCTATAACTGAGCAGGCCACAATCGGACGTGAAATGTCCATTTTGAATAAAAAGCTCAACAAAACCTCTTCAAAGATTTCAAAACCCGATTTAGCGGTTCTCGGAAGACTCGAAAAAGAAATACAGGCAATCAAAAAGAAGTACAATATAACTTCATGATATTTGCATTCAGGTATCAATTAAAACCAGAGAGGCTATCTCAAAATTGTTGAGATAGCCTCTTTTTATATAGTTTAATTTCACTCTTATAACCTGGATGATAAGATGGTGTGTACTTAATGTAGCCTAAATCCTGAAGCTGTTTAAAATATTTATGATAAGTGGGCAGCGTATTCACATGTGACAGCTTCATAATTTTACTGCGGCTGACCTTTATCCTCCTTCTCTGCCCTTGCCTATACCCTAACCCTAATATGGCTGTTAAAATTGATAGATGCCAGACATTAAGTTGGGGATCATCAATATACATGGATAAGTAGTTCATAATATTTCTCTGTTTTAATCCATTATCTTTTTTCATCTGCAAAAAGTTTTTCAAGATCTTTTCTATTATAATAATACGAACCAAGCACTTTCTTAAAACGGACTTTTTGAGTAGTTCTCAGATTCTGAACCGAACCAGCTGAAATATCAAGTAATTTTCTCACCGGTTTACTTTTAAGCCATTCAGGCTCCAAAGATTCATTCTTACTGTAATTTAATTGAACGAATATTTGTTGCATCTTATCCAGCATAAGAAGGCCAAATTGTCTTAAATCTTCTTTCGTAATATTTTCATCCATAACAATCATCATTTAAGTAAATGGATAGGCAACAATCTGGCACAAAAGAAAATATATTTTGTTACCTTTTTTGATTCCTAATCAAATAACTCCATTTATTAATTATCTTTCCCAAGGTAGACTGACATTTGGAATTTTCATAGACATAATATGTCCATAATATAGGCCATTTTACAATTTAAGGAGTTAGTTTCCTTCTTCAAAAATAACAATATATTATTATCAATACATTACACAACAATGGTACAAATATGAGACAAAGTAATTATTTTATTTCAGAAAACAAGATATTTTTGTAGCATTCACAACTTAAGAATTAGTTTTGGAAGTAAACTATGAAAGACAATGCAATAAGCTTTTTAAAAAGTGTTTATAAAGTTTTTTTTATTCTTTAATAAACCATACTATTCACTGAGTTTTTTGAGAAATTTCGCTATACAAATTTTTATATTTTATTTTTTTAAGATTTATTTTATTAAAAAAAATAGAATCATAATAAAAAAACAGTAATTTTAACAAAAAAATCATGAATAACATTAATAGTTTATCTCTAATTATGAGAGGTTTATAATTTACAGCTATGAAATCGTATTTTAGTAAAATATTTTTTTTAACTCTTTTGTATAGTCTCAGCGTAACAGGACAAAATCTTCAAGATGAAGCTTGTGATCAAATTAATCAAATGATTCAAAATAGATTTTTGCAAGACAATGAAAATTACTACACTGTTTTTGAAATTGGTCCTCGTTATTTTAAAATTTTAGAAGGGACAAAACTTAAATATGAAATTTTACCAGATTCACTGACTTCAGCAGATATACTAAATGGATATACTTGGAAAAGCAAAGTAATATTCTCATTTATTGCTAATAGAATTATTCAAAGCAACCAATATGGATTAATGCAGGAAAGTACGTGGGACGAATGGGATTCTGAAAAAGGAATACCATTGTATTTGGTTAAGAAAAAAAATACCTGGCGCTTTATTGGATTAGAAGACCACTATAAAAATAATCTAATTGGTGATTCCAAACCATCTCTGAAAGATGTAAAAGATGTGTTACTTAGACCAATGTTGGATAATAAATACAGATATTAACGGGGGAAGCTGAAAACCATAAAGAGTAAGCGTAATAAAAAAAACAAAAATATGTCAAAAGAAAAACAAGGTATGGAGCATGTTTACATTGATGATGTTCTTTACGAAAAAAGTCCAATGGGTTTTGATAAATTCCTGATAAGAGAAGGGGATCTAAAAGTCAATTTATTACGCTACGAAAAAGGTGCAGAGATTCCTCTCCATCGTCATTCTGACGATAAGGTAGAAAAAGTTATACTAAGAGGCGAAATAACATTTACTGACGATAATGGCACTATAACTTTAGATGAAGGAGCAATGTACATGTGCGGAAGAGGAGCTCTTTATTACAGTGGATCAGTTAATAAAGACACTATAATAATGGTAATCGAAAGTAGAGACAGCCAAATTCAATTTCCTTCTAAAGACTAAATTTACCTAAATGATTTTCACTGGTTATAAGAATCCAAAGATCGTACATTGTTATGTGCACGAGGGGAATAAAGAAATTTTGTTTTCTAAAGAAGAATGTGAGAAAGTAATTGATTGGGCTGAAAAAAAAGGTTTTTCTCCTGGAAAAATTGTGGATAGAAAAGGGATAGTTCTAAGTAATGAAGATATTCGAAGAAGCAAAGAAGTATTGATCAATCCATTTATTCCTGAAGAAGATATTGAGTGGCTTGTTAAAAGATGCGGAAAGATAGTCGACCAATTAAATTATCAAATTTGGAATTTTGAAATTTCTAGATTTAGTGAAATTGGAATTTTGAAGTATGAACCTGGCGACCATTTTATGCTACACACAGATTTAATGCCAGAACATTCTGATCGAAAGCTGGGAATTATTATTCAACTCTCAAATTCAAATGATTATGAAGGAGGAGTCCTGGAATTAGGCTTTAGTCCTGTGGAGAACGCATCAAAAAATCAAGGTGCAATGATTCTTTTTCCTTCTTGGTATCCTCATAAAGTAACGCCAGTTACATCAGGTATTAGATATTGTGTCGCATTTTTTGCTTTAGGTCCTTCTTTTAGATAGAAAAGAAATTCTGATCTTGAAAATATAAAATCCCGTTAACAGATCTGTTATGGGATTTTTATTTTTCTCTTAATGTAAAAAGATCATTTTATATTGTTTAAACTCTTTTAAATGATATTGATATCAAAATTTTATTTAAAAAAAGAAAGTAACTTGACTAAGGAAAATTCCAACAAGAAAGTACCATGTTTTTTTTATCTAAATTTTTGAAAAAAACTGTTGCTTAATTATCTATGGGTTAAAATATAACATGTATTCGATTGGTTGAAAAGAAAAAAGCTTCAGAAAACTTCTTTTGTATAAACTTTACTATAATTTTATGAAAGAGATTTATTATTAATCAAAACTCTCTCCGAATAACCAGTCTTTTGCTTCTTTATCAGTTAGTTCTAAACGTATACTTTCTTCTATAAGTTGTTTCTACAATTCTAAAACAGACTGTGATTTATTTTGTTCAGAGAATTAATAGTTAAAATTTTATAGAAAAATCCCAATCACTAATACTGTAATTTTAAATCTCTGATTGCTTAGTTTTCACGGTGGAAGAAATAACAAATTATCATTGCTGCTCCAGGGAAAATCAAAGTTCCTAATCCGAAAAATTTTCCGGCGATTGCCCCTAAAAAACAACCAACAAGAAAACCCATTATAGTAACTAATTGTTTCTTAAAGCTTAAAACAATTTCAGGATCTTTTGTTCCAATTTTCAATAAGTTTCCTAAATCAAGAGAGGCTTGTGTAACATTACCTGTCATCATGGTTGTCGGCCCATGTGTTTCTTTGGCATACAATTTTCCAAAAGCATTCTGAAGCCCCATTGCAAATACGGTTGTCATGGCCACTGCGTATACTGTCCATTCTGAAAAAATTTCCAAATAACCAAAAACATAAGAGGCAATGCCACTTAAAACCAATATTAACCCTTCCCAAAATAAAATAGTGTAGTGATTTGTTACTTTTAAGGCAATTCTTCCGCCTACAATTACTGCTATAATAAAAACTGGAAAAGTCAATAATTTTACCCACGCATGCAAATCTGAACCTTTGATGATTTGATAAGCAAAGACAATAAAGTTACCTGTAACATGTGCCGAAAATATAGAATCTGCAGCAACAAAAGTTACGGTATCACAATATCCGGCTATCATAGTAAGAAGCAGGGTAACGTACCAAATATTTTTTTGTATTTCCATAATTTTTAGTTCAGGTGAGCGCGAAGCATCCACGCCATTTTTTCGTGATTTTCTAAAAGACTTGTAATATAATCGCTTGTTCCGGCATCGTGAAGTTCTGCAGCAAAATTGTTGACGTTTTCACGTAAGTGTATCAATATGCTTTCATGATCCAAAAGCAATTCTTTAATATAACCGGTGCTGTCATTTTTCTCTTTTGACTCTTCGGTGAGATGGGTTAGTGCCAAATATTCTTTTAGAGTTCCAGGTGCATAATGACCTAACGTTCTGATTCTTTCTGCAACATTATCTACAATTTCATCAAGCGCTTCGTATTGCTGTTCAAAAAAGATGTGTTTGTTATAAAAATCTGGACCTTCTACATTCCAGTGTGCTTTTTTTGTTTTGGTATAAAGTACAAATTCGTCAGCCAGAACTTTAGTTAAAACCTCAACTACTTTTGAGATGCTTTCTTGTTTAATTCCGATGTTTGCTTTCATTTTATATAAGGTTTAATAAATAATAATCAAGTGAATATGTTCCTGCTCCAAGCGCAAGAATTAGTAATAATGATAAAGTATACATGTAAGGAACATCGCGTACTTCTAGTGAATCTTTCCTGTGCACCACAAAATATCCTACGGCTGTAACGCCAATTGTAGGCAGTACAACAAGTCTAGTTCCAACGCCTAGAATAATAAGAAACGGAACTACAGTATCAGAAAAAGTGGCCACTAATCCGTTTAGTTTTTCAGGAAGATGAAGTGGATTCGGAACATGTTCTCTTTGTCCGTTTTCAACTCTGAATTTCTTCATTCCGTGAACTCTAAAAAGCTCTACCGCAAGTAATACTCTAAATACTAAAAGTGCAGCATTATTGAAAGATGTTCCTAAATCAGAATAAAGGATTTGTTTTATAATTTCTATCATTTTTTTAAATTTAAAAAGCAAAGCAAGAACACCCAAGAGCGCCCCAAAATGCGTTATAATTATTTACTGGAACGTTGCTCATTCTGGCAATATCGTGGCTGTGAGCGTGAACATCACAACTGCCGCTGCAACTGTGTATCTGCGAAGTCAGGCTTGGTTTTGCGTCTGATTTTGCATTTTTTTCAATCGCACTCTGGAAATTGCTTTTACTTGGATAACCGTTGTAAATATTCGTTGGCGACCAATCCGGCAAAATCGGAATATGCGGCGGCGAAAAGGATGAAAAATCACCATTGGCATAGACAATTTTTCCGTCGACAATCGTCAAATCAGCTTCAATTTTTTTAATGTCTTCATCAGCAACAGTAAAATAGTCACTGTCGAGCACAACTAAATCGGCAAACATCCCTTTTCTGATATCTCCTTTTTTAGCCTGTTCCTGCGAAAACCAGGCACTTCCTCTGGTGTATAATTCCAGAGCCGTTTCTCTGCGTAATCTGCTTTCATTGTACAATTGCAGACCTCCAACGGTTTTTCCAACTGTCATCCAATACATGGAAACCCACGGATTGTAACTGCTCACTCTGGTTGCATCAGAACCTCCGCCAACAGGAACTTCCATTGCGAGCATCTTTTTAATTGGAGGTGTACTTTCGGCTGCTTTTGCACCGTATCGATCTGTGAAATATTCACCTTGATAGGCCATTCTGCTTTGTACCGCAATTCCTCCGCCTAAATTTTTGACACGCTCAATATTGCGTTCGTCAATCGTTTCGGCATGGTCAAATATCCACGGCAGTCCGTTAAACGGAATTTCCTGATTGATTTTTTCAAAAACATTTAAAAATCTTGTAATGCTTTCGTTATAAGTCGCGTGAAGTCGAAACGGCCAGCGATTTTCTACCAAGAGGCGGACAACTTTTTCCAGTTCTGCTTCCATGTTTTCAGGAAGATCAGGTCTTGGCTGCAGGAAATCTTCAAAATCGGCTGCAGAAAAAACTAGCATTTCACCCGCGCCATTATGTCGGTACATATCATCGCCCTGATATAATTTTACGGTATCAATCCAATCTTCAAAATCTTCAAATTCGTGTTTTGGTTTTTGGGTAAAAAGATTGTAGGCAATTCTAACTGTTAATTGTTTTTTCTCATTCAATTCATTTACGACTTTATAATCGTCTGGAAAATTTTGAAATCCGCCTCCCGCATCGATAACACTTGTGATTCCAAAACGGTTCAACTCTTTCATAAAATGACGTGTCGAATTGATTTGGTGTTCATAAGAAAGCGTTGGTCCTTTGGCTAAAGTCGAGTACAAAATCATGGCGTTTGGAGTCGCAATAATAAGTCCGGTTGGTTCTCCTTTAGAATCTCTTTCAATTTGTCCTCCCGGAGGAGCGGGTGTGTTTTTAGTATAACCAACTGCTTTTAAAGCTGCTCTGTTCATAATTGCTCTGTCGTACAAATGCAGAATAAAAACAGGAGTATCAGGCGCAATGGCGTTGATTTCTTCGAGAGTTGGCATTCTGCGTTCAGCAAATTGAAATTCAGACCAGCCGCCAACGACACGAACCCATTGTGGATTTGGCGTGCGATCGACTTGTTCTTTCAACATTCTAAGCGCATCAGCTAAAGAAGGAACGCCATCCCAGCGCAATTCTAAATTATAATTTAAACCGCCACGAATAAGGTGAATGTGCGAATCGTTGATTCCGGGAACCACTCTTTTATTTTGAAGGTCGATTATTTTGGTTTCCTCAGATGCAAATTCCATTACGCTGCTGTCGTTTCCAACTGCAATAAATTTTCCATCTTTGATCGCGACAGCTGTAATATTTGGCGTTTCGGCATTGAAACTGTGAATTTTACCGTTGAATAAAATTAGATCTGCTTTCATAATTATTTGGCGTTAAGTTTAGCAATTGCATCTTTAATTCCTTCACCTGCAACAGTATAAAAAGCAGGTCCGGCAAGCAGAATGATTTTCGTTAAAGGCTTGTAATCGGCTAATTTTTTATCTTTTAAATACGTCTGCGTTCTGTAAGCTTCAAAGGAACCTAAAACTACATTTGAAGCCACTAAAGCCGTTGGGGAATCAATTCCGGCATCTTTAATATCACTTGCAAAAGAATAATTAGAAACTCCCAAACGTAAAGCCTCTCGCATTGCAGTGCTTCCCACGCTGATCATTAAATCTGGTGTGAATTTATTGCGGTTCCCAAGACCAATAAGTAATAATTGTTTTGAAGCCAAAGTACCTTTTGGAGGTGTAATCAATAAAGTTTCAAGTGAATGACCTGTAAATTTTCCGCTTTTGCGTAATTCAGTAATAATGCCTTTTAAGGCATCATCCAAATGTACCATTCCGTTTAGGTTTGCAGGAAGCGCAGGAGGATTAAAAATATCACCTTCTGTATATTCAAAAACACAGGCAACTTGTAAATCTGCTTCTGCCGCAGATGGTCCCTGAACCAATCCGTTTACGGCAACTCCGTCTACTTTTCCCCAGGTCACAGTAGAGCCAAGAGAAGCGGTTTGTGCCAAAGCAGTATTAGCAAATAATATTGTGATAAAAAGAATTAGAGCTGTATATCTAAGTCTGTATACTGAGATAATTGATAAGTTTTTCATTGTTTAGATTTTTGTGTTGTTAAAATTTAAATCCGAGTCTGGCATTAAAGAAAACACCGTCTTTAGAATTAGGAATTATGTCGTTTATAAAAGCACCAGTTTTAAAATATTGGATACCGCTTACGACTGAAATATATTTGTTGACACTATAAGAAAAATTGGCAAGATATGCTGTCCCGATATATCGTTCTTGTGAAGCACTTCCCGGAAGGTTAAGCGAACCGCTTGGTCTGTAAACCCCGTCCTGCAATGAATATCTCCAGTTAAAAACCACATCGACCTGCATCTTTAATTGTGGCAATAAATCCATCGTGGCGTACGGATGAATGTCGATAAGGTTTACCGGACCAACCTGCGGACTGAAACCAAAATATCCTCCTTTTGGATATAGCGGATTGAACGTCTGTAGACTTCCGTCACCTTGTTTTTTATCACCTGAAATATAATCATTTCGCAGGTTGATTGTGGGTTTAAATTTCACGTTTTCAAAAGAATAGCCAATATCAATTGATCCTGTCCAGGCATTTATGTTTCCTGAACCAAAAGTTCCGAATTGATACGCAGCTTCCAGATTGTAAATAAAACCGCCGCCGTATTTCCAAAGTCTTGTTCCAATTGTATGTCGTTTTTCGGGAGCAATTCCTTCTTCAAAAAGTGATTCGTCTCTTCTGATTCCGAGATAATATAAATCCAGATTTCCTGCTTTTGGGAATATTATTTTAGAATAAGCTCCCCAGAGATTCAGCTGTTTCGACATTTTGTTATCAAAAGCTCCCGTGTAAATCGTGTCAGCCATCATAGCAAATCCGTCAATGGAGAATCGGGAAGAAGCATACATTATTTTTCCTCCTGTAAAATAAAGTCTGGCATTTGGACCTTCTCTTACCGAAATCAATCTGCCGGAACCATAATCCAATTCTTGTCTTCCGGCGCGAATAGTCAGTTTTTTATCTTCTTTCTGATATAAATTGACATCTAAAAAAAGATTCTGAACATTCAGCTGATCTTCGTCAATGCCACGCGGACCGTTGATTCGTCCGTCTTGCAAAGCACTTCTCAATTGAGCAAATACTCTAAAGGTTTTTCCTAAATGAATATCGGCACCAAGATCATAACGTTGTAACAAAAAGTTGTTGTGGCCAATATTTAATCTCCCCCAATCTTCATTATTGAAATCGACATATTCATATCGGGCTTCGCCTCCAAGAGAGATGTAAAAATCTTTCTCTTTGTTTAACGGAATAAACTTTAAATTCTCATAAAAATTTCGAGTTGAATCTTTTAAGAATTCGTAGTTTTCGTCATAGCGCAAAAGTTTAAAGTTTTGTGCCGATGCAAAGCTTCCAATCAAAAGAAAAGAAAGGACAATGGTCTTAAAGTTTAGCGATATGGATTTTGATGATTTCAAAATAATGAAGGTAAAAGGTTTGTATTTATTTAAGGTTGAAGTTTAAGGTTGAAATGAATTAGTGTTTGAGCATGCTGTGTGCGTAATGAATACCTAAACCGTAAGAACCGCCGTGTTTTTTCATTAAGTTGGTCACCGGAATATACGTTTCCTGACGCGCCCAGTCTCTTTGCAATTCTAATAAATATTGAATAGAAGTTATAGGCTGTGCACCAACCTGAATCATTCTTTGAATCGCACGTTCGTGAGCTTCGGTACTTACGTCCCCACAGGCATCTGTAATTACATATACCTCGTAACCTTCTTCTATTGCAGAAAGCGCTGGTCCAACGATGCAGACACCTGTCCATAATCCGGCAAGAACTATTTTTTTCTTGTTTGTTCCTGTAATGGCTTTATAAGCATTTTCATCTTCCCAGGTATTCATTGTCGTACGGTCGATATATCCTGAAGTTGCAATTGGATAATATTCTTCAATTTCCGGGAAAACAGGACCTGCAAAGCTTTCTTCAAAAACAGTTGTTACAATTGTCGGAACATTAAAGATTTTTGATGCGCCGGAAATGATCGCAACATTATTACGTAATTCGCTCAATGCAATGCTGCTAGTTGCAAATGCCATTTGCCCTTCAAAATCAATCATTACTAATGCGTGATTGTCTGGTGATAATAAGCTTACTGATGGTTTCATAAAGTGGTTATTTTTATATTATTAGTTATGCTAACAAAATGCCAAACTCTTAAAATCTTGGTATGTTGGTTTTTATGTATTTGGTTGATGTTTTTCTCTTACGATATTTCGTGAATTTATCATCGTGTCATGAAAATTATCGGGAATGCGTTGAAAGTTTTTTAATCATTTCTGTAGAAACAGAATCGGCGTAAATTCCAAAAGCGCTGGTTAAAACTCCTTTTATATTATAGATTTCAGAAATAATTCCGTAAACGATATCTTCATCTCCCGGATCTGTATCTCCTTCAAAACGAAATAGATATTCAATTTTAAATTCTTCCGGAGACATCGTTTGTGTGTTATTATTATAACGGATACAGTTTTCGTCAAGGTTAAAGTTTTCTGTAAAACCTTGATTGTTTAACCATTGTAAAGCTTCACTTACTGTATCAAAAGCGGGTTGTTGAAATGAATTCATAATTAGAAGAGATTAAACTGCCCGCAAAAAATACAGGCAGTTGTGATTACTTTTTAGGACTATCTGCTTACGCTTTAATAAAGTCTAAAATGTCTTTATTAATTGTATCTGCTTCTGTAGTTGGCATACCATGAGGAAATCCCGGATACGAAATCAATTTTCCGTTTTTCAAAAGTTTAGCTGCTCTAGGCGCCTGACCAAAAGGAACGATCTGATCATCTTCTCCGTGAAGAACTAAAACAGGAATATCTAAACTTTTAAGATCTTCTGTAAAATCTGATTCAGAAAACGCTTTTATTCCTTCATAATGAGCTAATACTGAACCCATCATTCCCTGACGCCACCAATTGTGCTTAATTCCTTCTTTAACCGTTTGACCTTCGCGGTTCCATCCGTAAAACGGAATTGGAAAATCATAAAAATATTGTGCTCTGTTAAATCCTGTTCCTTGTCTGATTTCGTCAAAAATAGCTAAAGGCACACCTTCCGGATTTGATTCGTTTTGAATCATTATTGGTGTTACAGCGCTAATAATAACTGCTTTTGCAACACGTTCTCTACCGTATTTTGCAGCGTAACGAATTACTTCACCACCTCCGGTTGAATGCCCTACGTGAATCGCATTTTTTAAATCAAGTGCCGCTGTCAATTCAGCGATATCAGATGCATATGTTTCCATATTGTTTCCTTCAGAACTTTGGCCTGAGCGTCCGTGTCCGCGGCGGTCATGTGCAATAACTCTGTATCCTTGTTTAAGGAAGAACATCATTTGTGCATCCCAATCATCACTGGATAATGGCCATCCGTGGTGAAAAACAATTGGCTGACCATTTCCCCAATCTTTGTAATAAATTTCTGTTCCGTCTTTTACTAAAAATGTGCTCATTTTTTTATGGTTTTAAATTATTAAATTTTAGTTGTTAAATTTCTTTTACAAACTTACTCAAGGTTCGAAAGTCTGTGGGTTAATGTAGATTAAGAAAGGAAAAACTTTTTAAATTCGGTTGGTCACAAGATTAAAAACTAGTTAAAAACAATTTAATAAAATTTGCACTTTCCTGTTATATTGATCCTTACATACATTTTCGCGTGTTTCTGTAGATTCACTTTCTTGTAAAATGTTTGTAAATCTTTCCACATTGAACTTTGTTTCCATATAAAACTTAACTTTGTCCTGAGTTTTTTTATTATATTGAATATTTCAGTTTAAATCTGCTTATCCCAATATTTAACCAGTTAAAGTAGTATTCTATGTCAGGATAATAAGCCGTTGGTTCGCTTAACTTTTCCCCATTATTATCTATCAATACATACAAAGGCTGGGCATTAGTTTTATAAGTTAAAGTTTGAAACTCACTCCACTTTTGTCCTATATACTTAATTTTTTTTCCTGTTAATTTAGAAATGACTTGTTCTTTAACTGGTAATTGTCTTTTATCATCAACATATAGAGATATTAAAACGATATCATTTTTAAGTATTTTCAAAACTTTACTGTCAGACCAGACATTGTCTTCCATTTTTCTGCAATTTACACATGCATGCCCTGTAAAATCTATCATAACAGGTTTTCCAACTTTTCTAGCATATTGCATTCCTAAGTCATAATCAGTGAAGGCGACTATATTATGCGGGCCATATTCTGCACCTTCCGGCAACGTGGAATTTGATTTTTTTGAAGTTGAATCTCCCAATCCGTTTGGCAATTCACTATAATTTAATGGCGGCGGAAAACCACTTATCATTTTTAACGGCGCTCCCCAAACACCTGGAATTAAATAAATGGTAAAACACATAACAACAATACCAAGACTTAATCTGCCAACACTTATATGTGACAACGGGCTATCATGCGGCAATTGAATTTTTCCAAATAAATAAAGTGCCAAAACTGCAAAAATGGCTATCCAAATGGATAAAAAAACTTCTCTTTCTAATAAATGTAATTGTAAAACCAAATTAGCATTTGATAAAAATTTAAAAGCTAATGCCAGTTCCAGAAACCCTAAAACTACTTTTACGGTATTGAGCCATCCTCCTGATTTTGGCAGGGAATTTAACTATCCCGGAAAAGCGGCAAACAAAGTAAAGGGCAATGCCAATGCCAAAGAGAAGCCAAACATTCCAATAAAAGGAGCAATTCCGCCTCGGGTTGCTGCTTCTACTAATAATGTTCCTACAATTGGGCCTGTACATGAAAAAGAAACTATAGCGAGTGCCAATGCCATAAATAAAATTCCGATCAGTCCTCCTCTGTCGGCCTGATTGTCTACTTTATTTGCTAATGAATTGGGCAGCATAATTTCGAAAGCACCTAAAAAAGACAATGCAAAAATCAATAACAGAATAAAAAACAGCACATTGAACCAAACATTTGTCGATAATGCATTAAGTGAATCGGCACCAAAAGCCCAGCTAACAACTGCACCAAGAAAAATATAAATGGCGATTATAGAGATTCCATAAAAAATCGCTTTTCTAATTCCTTCTGTTTTGTTTTTGCTTTGTTTAGTGAAAAAACTAACTGTCATGGGAATCATCGGAAAAACACAAGGCGTTAACAATGCAGCAAAACCAGATAATAAAGACAATAGAAAAATAGACCATAAATTTTTTGAATCGTCTTTTTGAACTGCAATAAGAGGTTTTGTTTTTATAACCTGCTTTTCCTGGACTGTATCATTATCTACTAAAGCTATATCTTCTGAAAAAAGTTTTGTTCTAGGTTTAGAAATTTCTTCTTTTGAATTTACTGTAATTACTGGATTAACGCTAAAAACAAGATCTTCATAAGTGGGCGGCAAACAGCTTTGGTCGTTACAAACCATAAATTCCAGTTCAGCTTTTACTTCAAACGGATTTTTTACTTTGATTTTTATTCGCTGTTTAAATGTCGTTTCTTTCTCAAAAAACTTGATCTGTATTTTAAAAACAGGATCATTTATTGTTTTCCCTGCTTCCTCAACAACTTCTCCAATTAATTTATAACTTGAATTTTTAGAGAAGGTAAAATGTGTGGGCAACGGTCCGCCATCCGGAACATTCTGACTGTACAAATGCCAGCTTTCCTGTATTTTGGCATTCATTCTTAATTCATATTCTGTGTCTGAAATTTTCTCTACACTTGTTTTCCATTTTACCGGATTATAAACTTGTGCTTTGGTCAATATTGAAAACAACAAAAAGAAACTTAACAGCAATATTTTCTTGATCATAAGTTATCATTTAAAAAAAGGGACTGCTCTACACAACAATCCCATTAAAAACCACTTTAAAACTAAACTACTAATTCAAAAATATTTTAAATGTAGAGGGCGAAAATTATAATAAAGGATTATAGGATTAACTAATAAATAATTCATTTACAATGGTTTGTAAACCACTTCATAGCTTTTGGCCTGCTTTAAAAATGAATTGGCAAAATCCTGTAAATCTTTTGGCGTAAGTTTTTTGATAATGTCTGAGTAGCTTACTTCCTCATCCATATTGATATTATTCTGAAAAAAATTATACATCAAATCCATCGTGTAACTGTTGAAATTTTTGCTGTCTTCTCTTTCTTTGAGATAATTCATTTTTGTTTTTTCAATGTCTTCTTTTACAAATACTCCTTTTTTTATTTTTTCGATTTCCTGATAAACGACAGGCAGTAAATGTTCGACTTTCGAGGCATCGCAATCAAAATTGATGGAAAGTACGGCGGTGCTTTTTGGCAATTTTATAAGGTAAGAATTGGCATGGGCTGCATAAGTTCCTCCTTCTTTTTCTCTTAAACTTTCGGTGAACCGCAGCGTTAAAATGTCTCCAAACATCCTTGCCAGAATGCTGTTTTTTGAATTGTATTTATAATCACTTTCAAATTGAATTTTAACCGTGCTTTTTGGCGATGCCATTTTTATGAAAATATTTTTGTCAATTTTATTTGAAGTCCATGCCAGACTATTGTCTCTAAAGGTTTCTTTACGTATAACGCCCGCAATACTGGCAATATATTTTTCTAATAAAGGTTTTAAGATTTCAGGAGTTACATCTCCTTCAATATAAAATTCAAAATTGGCAATATCAGCAAAACGGTCTTTATAAATCGCCTGCATTTTCTCAAAAGACAAATCATCTATATATTGCTGATTTAATATTCTGATGTTTGGGTTATTTTTTCCAAATACTGCCTCATTGAGGCTGTCACGCATTTTTGCCCTAATATCATTGTCTTTGTTTTTAAGCGTGTTTTGCATATTCGATTTCATGATATTGAAGGTTTCCAAATCGAATCTTGGTTTTGCAAAACGTAAATAAACCAATTGCATCATGGTTTCTATATCTTTTACCTTGGCACTTGCAGAAACTATTTCGTTTAAATTTCCAATACTCGCTGAAGAATAAACTGATTTTCCAACCAATACTTTTTCTAAATCTGTGTTTGAAAACGCACCTAAACCAGAGCCTTGCGCTACTGAAATGGTTAAATTTGCAGAGGGTAAATCTTTTGGTTCATACAAAGAAATTCCGCCAAAACTCTCTGCTTTCAATTCTACATCGCCGGTGTTTTTATTCGTGAATTTATAATGTACTACAACACCATTACTCAGCGTAAAAGTGGTCGCTCCGATTTCTTTATTTAATTTTTCTGAAACGATTTTTCCGGCAATAATGTTAACATCCGATAATAATGATTTTTCGGTATAGGTATCAACGTATGGTTTTAAGTCCTGATTATTTTCGGCATTTTTGATAATAGATAATGCCTGCTGTTCTGTTAAATTAGTTTCAGTTTCTACTCCTGTAACTGCTATAACACGGTTTTTAGCAGTATATCCGGCAAGCAATTCAGCCTGAAGCTTTTTTGAATCTACCGTTACTAATATCGATTTGACCATTTCAAATTCTGCTTTAGCATCAGAAAAAGGTTCTCCGGTTAGATATTCTTTTCTGATACCATTCAGGATGGTTTTATGCGAAATCTCTTTTTCTGTTTCTATGTGATTTTCATAGTTTGAAATTACTGAAGCAACTGTTCGCTTTATTTCACCATCAGAAAACCCGAATTTCACGGCACGCATGAATTCATCCATTACACTAGCAAACGCTTCGGCCTGTTTGTTAGGTTTTGGCGCTACCGTTAAGTTGAACATATCATTTGTTCTGGTAAAAGCACTATAACTTAACTGAGCATATTTAAAGGGACAATCACTTTTTTGAGAAAGTGCTCTGAGCCTGCTGCCAAACAAATTGAGTGCAATGTTCCTAAGGGTTGAATGTTCTAAATCATTAAAGGTTTTATCGGTTTGTTTCTGGCTTTGTACAATTGCAAAAGAAATAGTTGATTTTGTTATTTCTTTGTCTGTTACTTCTTTAAAATAAGTTTCCTGATGATCGGGAACATTAATTTCAAAACGTTTCAAAGGATTTTGAACTGCGGGAATATCAGCAAATATTTTTTTGATCTTCTGTTCAATAGCTGTAACCTCAACATCGCCAATAATAGCAATTGCCTGCAAATCCGGACGATACCAATTTGTATAAAAATCTCTTAATGTATTGTATTCAAAGTGTTGTACGATATTCATATCGCCAATTGGTGTGCGGTCTGCATATAACGAATAATTGTAATACAATGAAGAAAACTGATTGAAAACACGTGATGAAGCATCTTGTCTTGTCCTCCATTCTTCATTGATTACATTTCGTTCTGCATCAATTTCAGCATTGGTTAACAATAATGAATGCGACCAATCGTGCAGGATCAATAAACAATTGTCGATAACTTTAGAATCTGTCGAAGGAATGTTATCAAAGTTATAAACGGTTTCATCATAAGCTGTGTAAGCATTTATGTTTTTACCAAAAGTTGCTCCTTGTTTTTGAAGAAATTCCAAAATGCCTTTTTCCGGAAAATTTTTGGTTCCGTTAAAAGCCATATGCTCTAGAAAGTGAGCGAGTCCTTTTTGTTTGTCATTTTCTAAAATAGAACCTACATTTTGAATAATATAATAACTGGCTGTATTTTTATTTACTGGCGTTGGATATATATAATAGGTCATGCCATTTGAAAGCACGCCTCTTTTTACTTTTGTGTTTTTTTTTATCGCCTGATCTGCTTTGAAATTCTGCGCGTTTACAGATGAAATTCCAACAGAAAAAACGAGAAGATTCAGAATTAAGAATTTTTTAAATTTCATAAAATGACAATTTAGTTGTGTTGTATTGCGTATTGTTTGTAACCTAGTAAGTTGCTGCTAGTTTTAATGCTTCGTAAGCGTTGACAATGCCTCCTGTACGGCAAAAATCAGAGAGCGGACCTAATTTTCCTTTTACTTGAACAGGATGTGTTACTTTGTTTACAGATTTTAGTATGATTTCCTTAACCTGAACGGCAGTTAAATTTGGATAATAAGAGCGTAAAAGCGCTGCGAGTCCTGCGACAACAGGAGCAGCCATACTTGTACCGTCACTTAACCCATATTTTGAATCTGGAATTGTAGAATTAATCTGTACGCCCGGAGCAAAAACATCTACCGTATTTTTTCCGTAATTAGAAAATGGTGCTACGAGATACTGATCATCTTTTGAGTCAGATGCGCCTACCTCGATCCAGGAATTTGCTTTTCCGTTTTTGCTTATGTCAATACAATTTGGATAAAAAGAGGGCTCAATATCTACATTTAATCCGTCGTTTCCTGCTGCATGAACCAGAACAACATCTTTAGACATGGCATATTGTATGGCTTCATCGACTGTTTTTTTATTGGGTGAATACGGTTTTCCAAAACTCATATTGATTACTTTGGCGCCATTATCAGCGGCATAACGAATAGCGTTTGCAACATCTTTATCTCTTTCATCTCCGTCAGGAACGGTTCTTACGGACATTAAAAGAACATTGTCTGCTACGCCGTCAATTCCAGTTCCGTTGTTTCTTGTTGCACCAACAATTCCGCCCACATGTGTACCATGAAATGCATTGGGACCTTTGACATCATTATTGCCGTAATTTTTTTCGATAATATTATTATAATTATCACCAATAATATACCTCGGATCAAAATTAAGATTAAGCTGATATTCTACCTGATCTTTATAATGGTTAACGGCATCCGTAATTGTTTTTTGTTTGTAAGTTTCAAAATCCGGATATTGCGGCAATTGATCCATAAACCTCTTTCTCATTCCCGATTGATTCATCGTTTCAGGATCAAAAGCTTTTATTTGTGCCAAAGTTGGATTCTCAGTTCCCATTACAGTAAGCATGGTGTCTACAACGGCTTCAACGTACATTTCGCCGGCCAATCCTCTCTTGGCTTTTGCCAATTGTATTCTCAGTTTTTCTTTTAAAACTTTATAGGCGCCGAGTCCGATAGTATCTTTTGGCAATTTATTAAAATCTCCAAAACGGGTTTGTCCCTCACGTACCAATCTTGTAAGTTCCAGATTTTCAAATCCAACATTGCCTTTTTCTGATCCTAAATAATTCCAGCCGTTCACGTCATCCACATATCCATTATGATCGTCGTCTTTATTATTTCCTGCAATTTCTTTGGTATTTTTCCAGATTACAGACTGCAGATCTTCGTGTTTTATATCGATTCCGCTGTCAAGTATGGCTACAATAACGGTTTTGCTTGTTTTTCCAGTTAGTAATTCTTTATAAGCTTTGTCTGTACTTATTCCGAATACCAAGTCTTGTTTTAAATCTTTGTGCTGCCAGTTATTTTGGGCATAATTTTTTAGTATGATAAAAAAACACAAAGCAATTAGCAGCTTTTTATTTTTCATTTTTTTGATAATAATTAGTTTTTTATTTTAAGATGAGGCAATAAAGAGCCTGGCAAAACAATAATGTTTTGCCTAGATTAAACCTTAAGATATTTGTTCTTAATCTTTTAAATGATCCTTAATGGCGATTGCTTCTGCTTTTTCGACAGTAAATTTTCCATCTATCACAAGCTGAAGTATTTCTTCATTAATGTAATTGGGATAAGTTTGCCATAGAAGTATGTTGTTTTTTATGATATACGTTTGCGGAATGGCAAAAACTCCTGCTGGCTGTGTCCATTTTTTATGAAAATCACTGTTTTTGTCTCCGCCATAAGCTACTTTTAAATCCCAGTTAAATCCTGTTTTCTTCATAAACGCCATTACTTTTTCTTTATCATCTTCCAGTACATTTTGAGCAATAAAATTAATTTTACCTTTAAATTGTGTACTTAATTTACTCAAATGCGGCATCAAAGCAATGCATGGTTTGCACCAGGTAGCCCATAAATCAACAACGTAAATGCTGTCTTTTTTAAATTCAGTTACAGGAGTTCCCTTAAGCCAGTCTACTTTCGGATAGATTGTCATTTTTCCTCCTATATCGTAATCATTTTCTTCAACGGGTTTTGTTTGTGCCAAAAGGCCTGAAGTAGAAAATGAAAATACAATTATTAATACGGTCAGAATGCAGTTTGTTGTTTTCATAATAATGCTGATTATTTTTGATTTTTCAGAGAAATTATTCTCCAATTATTTTTTTTAATTTTGGCAGCAAATCATTATCTGCACTAGTTCTAAGAACAATCTTTCCTGATGGATCTACCAATATACATTGGGGAATATTACTGTAATTAAGATCATACGCCTTTGCTGTAGTGCTTAAAGGATCTCCCGTTTTTAGATCAATTCCGTTATAATCGCTCACATTAAGCCATTTCATATTATTGTCTCTGATCAGTTTCTTCCAGGTATTTTTTACCTCATTCTCATATATTGCTCCTTCATACATTTGTGCTTGCCTTTCATAGGATACTCCAAGAATAACAAACTTATTACTGTCTATTTTTTTGAACGCTTTATTTACATTAAAATACTGACCTTCACTTCCCATAATCATAGAATGCCAAAACCAGACTAAAACATATTTCCCTCGAAGCGATGATAATTTAACAGGTTTTCCAATAGTATCATTTAATGTAAAATCTGGAGCTGTTGCGCCCAGATCTATGTTTTTTGCCATAGCCAATCTTGCAGCAATAGTTTTACCTGAGTTAGAATTACGAACTTCTTTCGTAAAATGATTAAACCTCGCTTCGTCAATTTTATAATTAAGAGAATTTCCTTTTAATTCTTTTTTAAAAGCAATTACAAAAGCCAAATAACTGTCTGGATTATTAGCCACAAAGGTGCTGTCTCCATCTTGTTTTTTTTGTTTCAATACTTTAGCCATATCTTTTAAACGGGTCAGCGCCGTATCATTTTGCTCTTTTCTATACTGTGTGCCTAAATCATTTAATCTTTTGCTTTCCTTATTTAAAGGTTCGTAAAGACTCATTATATAACTGTAATCTTTTTGTGCCTTTCCTCCTGTTGCAACAGCTGTTTTTAAATCTTGTTTCCCGTTTATGGTTGTTGTACCTGCTTCAAGATAAAAGTTAAGCTTATCGTCTTTCATACTTTCCATAGTTGAACGCCACGCATTAGGATTTGAAGGGTTAAGAACAATCTCTGCCATTGCTGGATCTCCTATTGTTCCCTTTAGCATAAAAACACCGTCTTTTACTTGTGTAGAATCTGTTATATATTTATCTCCATCTTGAAAGGTTATCCTGATCTTACCTTGCTTTTCTTTTCCTAAAGCTCCTTTTATTAGAAAGCTTTTTTGAGCATTTACTGCTGAAATAGTTAAACAGGCTGCTAAAAGAATTCCCATTTTAGAAAACATTTTTTGTATTATTTTCATTATAATATTTATTTTAAGTTGACATTTTTTAAGTTAAAAAAGGGCAATAAATCCCTAACCAAAATTTCTTTTAGATTGAATTTTGGTTAGGATAATGATTTATTTTTTTTTTTTCAGTTCTGCCCTTATGGATTGTTTTGCATTCCAGGATTGGCGTTCATATACGTTTGCGGGAAACGTAATGTTAACCTTTCCGGTCTTAAAGTATAGACAGTTGGAACATTTGAATCATCGTAAACAGTGTGTGTAGTTTTTAGTGTTGCCGCAATTTGAGTATTTGGATCTACAGAAATTCTTCGCATATCAAACCAGCGGTATCCTTCATTGGCAAATTCACGAATGCGCTCTTCCAATATAAATTTTATCAAAGCCACCTGATTTCCAGCAATGTTCGATGGAACAGCAGCATCAGCAGCAGGCATTCTGTTTTTACGTAAGGTTTCAACATCCTGAATGGCACCTGGAAGATCATTCTGTCTTACCTTACATTCAGCACGAAGTAAATACAGTTCTGATAATTCTAAGCCAAAACGAGTATATTGTGCCGCATATTTACGAAGTCTTCCATAAGGATTTGTATCTCCATAATGATATGTTGCTGAATACATGTTTAATCTTAAATCACTTGGTGAATATAGGGCTGCAGTTTCATCACTAATTGTAGAGCCATTAATACCAGGTCCGTTACCGGAGAATGGATTGTAACATACCTTTGAAACAATAGATTCTGTCAAATCATTTCTGTTATTTCCTGGAGCATTTGGTCCTGAATAAGAATCAATTGGTAAAAAAGATCCTCCATCGGCAAATTCAACATTATAATCGTACAACCTTGGAGCAATTGAGCTGGCTTGCAAATCATTAAATGCAGCATTTAAATAAGGTAATGCTTCTGCAGATTTTCCCATAAATAAATACACTTTTCCAAGAAGACCTTCTGCCGCAGGTTTTGACATTCGGGTACGAATGGTAGGCTGCAAGGGCAAATCGGCAATAGCCTGAATTAAATCGTTTATAATAAAATCATAAGTCTGCTGTACTGTTCCTCTTTCAAAAGTTTTTAAAGTGGCATCTGCAGTCGTAATAACCGGAAATCCAAGATCTGTTGATGCTGTCGAGGCAACATAAGGTTTTGTGTATATATTAGTCAAAAGAAAAATCTCAAAAGCACGAGTCGCCATTGCTTCGGCTCTTAATGCTCTTTTTTGTACATCAGTTCCTTCCTTTGAAGTCATTACTTCGTTGATAATTTTATTACAAACGTAAACGTTTGCCAGACCGTAAGTTAGATCACGATTCATAGAGAATGAATTATCCGATGGCTGATAAATGACATCATCCCATCTGAAAAGTCTTTGTGCTAGAATATTATTACTATTTAAATCTGAACCATTAGCAGAAATTTCATCACCCATCCATAGTGGTGTCTGAATTGCAGCACCGGCTTCGTAATAATAAAAACTTCTATAATTCATTAATAAATCATAATCATTTGTAGTTATTGCAAGTTGACGACCTTGAGGAACAACATCTAAAAAATCCTGGCTGCAAGACGCTGCAGCTGCACCGATTAAAATTAAAAAGGATGTTATTTTTATATATTTTTTCATATCCGTATTTTTTAAAGTAGATTAAAGTGAAATATTTAAACTCAGGTTAACAGGATGTTTTGTCATTGGAATAATTCTAACGCCTTGAGAAAAAGTATTGTATTCCGGATCAATATCTGCATTATTAGCCTTCCATAACATGAAGTTAGACATTTGTAAGTTTAAACTAAATGCTGCTAAATGCATCGATTGCAAAACTCTGTCTGAAAAACTGTAACGTAATGTTATATCTCTCATTTTTACATAAGATGCATCACTAACATTGATATCTCCTCTTGTATAATAATCTATATTTCTTCGGTCAAAATTGATAAAAGGCTGAGGAACATAAGACGGAATGTTTGTGTTGGCCTCGTCTCCCGGGTTTTGCCATCTATTAGCAAACGATTGGTTAATGTTTCCGTCAAAAGCAGCTGATGCTGTCATTCTTCCTGAATAAAAAGTATTCACATCATTTCTCATTACATTGCCCATACTATAAACGATATTTGCCGTTAGGCTAAGTCCTTTATACGTAAATGTATTGGTTAAACCTCCGTTGAAAACCGGTTGTGTAGTTCCCATATATTTCAAATCTTCCGGTTTTGCAGCATTTGGATCTTTAGTAATGGTACCATCTGCCAATTTAATCAGTGGATCTCCCATATTATCCAGCCCTACAAAATCGTATGCAAATAAAGGCTGCATGCTGTAACCTGATTTAAAACCTAAGTTCAATACTTCCTGAGCAGTTGTTGCATTTGAAGCTGAATATGACTCTAATTTGTTTTTATTATAGCTGAAAATAAAATTAGTCGCCCAGTTGAAGTCTTTTAATCGCACATTAACTGTTCTAAGAGTTAACTCTATACCTCTGTTGGTTAGGCTTCCGATGTTTCCAAGTCCTGTGTCAGTTCCGGTAAAAGGATTAAAAGGAACTTGTCCTAACATATCTGTCGTATGCTTGTCGTAGGCATCTATACTTCCTGTTATGGCATTATTTAATAATACAAAATCAAGACCTAAGTTGATTGTTTTTGTAGATTCCCAAACTAGTTTTGTGTTGGCAAGAGAGCCAATTCCTAAAGAAGGTCCTGCAAGATCAGTAGAAGTTGCTGCAGAAAGAATATCAGTATTTGAAGAAGCACCAACATACGGAGAGTTTCCTGTAATACCGTATGTTCCTCTTAATGCAAAATTGTTGATCCAGTTAATATCTTTCATAAAGTTTTCTTTCCCGACAAACCATTTACCTCCAATACTCCAAACTGGTTTATTTTGTGCTGAATTGTCTGAGCCGAAAAGGTTACTGTGATCTACTCTCCAGCTTGCATCAATACCATATTTATGATTGAACATATAACTTGCCAATGCAAAATAAGAACTCACACGGGATGGTTTTTCAAGAATCGCTAAATAAGGTGGTGTGTTGTAAGCACCTCTAAAACTTGGTACTGTACCAAAAACACCATTATTTAATGCAACATAATTCACTGCCGGATAAGTCCCTAATGCTTGATTGTAACCCAAAATTCTCGTCGAACTTCCTGAGCCCACTTGCTCATTGGCTTCCTGACCAAACTGCAGGTCTAAACGATCTTTGTCTTCTCTGAAATTTTTGGTATAAATTAATTGGTTACGAACAGTCCAGTTTAATTGCTCCGTATTTCCGGTTACATAAGTACCGCCTGTAGTCGGCAGGTAATATATAGGTGTCGAAGCAAGTGTTGGCGCAACGGTTAAACCTAATAATTGATATCTTAAATAAAGACTCTTAGAATCGTCGTACAATTTACTATTCCCGTTTGTCTTTATATAGCCGTAAGTTCCCTTAAAACTTAGTCCTTTGTACAAATTAAGATTAAAACCAGCAGTAAGATCAAATCCTAAATCATTGCTTTTAGTGTAACCATAATTTACTTCATCAAGCGGTCTGTAATCAAGATTGACACGGCTTCTGGCTTGAAAATCCAAGCGTGTGGCTTCGCTCCATCCTAACATATAAGGCATATTGATACTATTTCCTTGTTCGTCTCTAAACAATTGGTATGGAAGAAAAGCATTCAGAATACTAATTTGCCTATTATTCGATGATGTACTGTTATTAAGAGAGAAATTTAAAAATACTTTAAAATTTTTGCTAAAATCATAGTCTTGGTTAATTGCAATTTTATAGGTTTTATTTTCACTGCCCGGACGATTATTTTGTGTATCGACATAATTAACAGAGGTATAAAAGCTATAAGCATTAGTTCCTCCGGATAACGAAAGTGTATGTCCCATGCTGTAAGCATCGCGGTACCATAAATCAGAAACCTGGCTGCTGTTGTCTATTGCCGCCAGAGCATTTAACTTTTGATCAGCTTCCGCCTGTGAAATTAAACCGCGATACTGATCATAAAGAATTACCTCATGGGGTGCAACAAATGATCTGCTCAAAGATCCCCAGGGATTAACCGTTGGATTAAAAGTTTCTTTCGCTGCCTGAATATATTGACTGCTATTCATCATTTTTCCGTAACCAAAGTCTGGTTTCCCGTTAAAATTGAAATAAGAATTAAAATTGATGTTTATTTTCTCGTTCTTCTTTCCTCTTTTAGTCGTAATCACAATTACGCCATTTGAAGCTTTTGCTCCCCAGATTGCGGCAGCAGCGGCATCTTTAAGAACTGTAATATCCTCAATATCATCAGGATTAACAATACTAAAATCATTTACAAGCACTCCATCAACCGCATAAATAGGGTCTGTTGCCAATTGAATACTGCTAAGACCTCTAATAACACTTTTTTGGTTTTTACCTCCTTCACCGTTTCTGGTCCCTCCTTCTCCTTTAGGGCCGGAAATTACTGTAAGACCGGCAACCATTCCTTCTAATCTGGAAACAACATTCTGATTACCTCTTCTACTGTTAAAAACCTGCATGTTAGCGGAACTAAAAGATCCCGTAGCGCGCTCTTTACTTACCGTTTGATAACCTGTAGATAAAACAACTTCTTGTAGATTAAAACTGTCAACTTCCATCGTTAAATCGATTCTGGAAATATTCCCAACCGTTAATTCTTTTGTTTTGAAGCCAATATAGGAGAATACCAAAACGTCTTTAGAACTGGACACTCTAATGGTAAAACTTCCGTCAAAATCCGTATATACCCCAGTCTTTGAACCTTTTATGTAAACGTTTACTGCGGGAAGCGGATTTCCCGAATTATCCTTTACATTCCCTTTTACAACAATTGGATCTCCTTCATTAACTTCTTTTTCCTTAATAAGTATAGCATTATTTGCAGATACAATAACTTCAAAATTCCCGTTGCTTAAGCTTCTTTCCAAGAGTACATTGGCGTCAATCACACCTTTTGTAAGGTTAACTTTTGGTATATTATTGAAGAGGCCGTCCTCGTATATAAATGTATATTTTGTCTGTTTCCGAATCATCTCGAAAACTTCATCAACTGTTACGGCTTTATCTGCATTAATTGTGATTTTAGCATTCTGAGAGAATATTTTTCCCGGAGAGAAACTAAAAACTGTTGTACAGAATAAGAATATAAAAGTTTTCATAATAAACAGCATGAACGATTTCCTGTTCAGGAAATCATTGTTAGTATATTTAAATTTCATAAATTTGAATGTTGGTTAGTTAATCTTTTTTAATTAGGTAACATTTACTAAGAGGGATAAAGTGCATTACTGTCCAAGGTTGTGGCTTTATTCCCTTTTTATTTTATAATAATCTTTCCGTTTTTCACTTCATAGGCGTTAATTGATTTGGTTGTTTGTATGGTTGTTAAAATTTCTTTAATGTCCTGATCTTTTCGTAAAACTCCATTGAATTTTACATTTTCAAGTTTTTTATTGGCAAATGTCACATCAACATTATACCATCGTGATAATACTTTCATGATTTCTTTTAGAGGCATCGTTCTAAAACTGAAGAATCCTTCTTTCCAAGCGACAGAACTGTAAACATCAACTTTAGAAACATTTATGCTATTGGTCAGGAGGTTAAAATCTGACTGCTCCTTTGGTACTAATAACTGCTTTTTATTTGGCGGAATACTTACGGCTACTTTTCCTTCTACCAGCGTAGTATAAATATTTGTTTCATCGTTATACGCCTTAATATTAAATTGTGTACCAATAACCTGAACGGTTTGTTTCTTGGTCAAAACTTCAAATTTTGAACCTTTATGTGCTGTACTAGGCGAAACTTCAAAGTAAGCTTCTCCGTAAACTAATTCTACTTTTCTTAATTCTCCGTCATTAAAAGCAACAGGAAATTTTAATTGCGATTCAGAGTTCAGCCAGACTTTTGTTCCATCTGCCAGTTGAATAAAAAACTGTCCTCCCCTTGGGATCGTTAAAAGATTGGATGCAATTTTTGCGGTTGATTTGGTACTTGCACCATAAATAAGATGCTCCCCGTTACTGCTTACGTTATTTTTAACGAAATGAGTTCCTTTTTCTAAAGCAATTTTAGAACCGTCTTCGAGTGTTAATGTTGCTTTACTGTTTCCGATTTCAATTGTAGGATTCACTGCAACAGGATTTTTAACCGTAGTTTCTTTATTCAAAAAGAAATAAGAAAGAGAAAACAACAACACCAGAGATGCCGCTGCCGCATATTTATACCACGATCTGTTTATAGAAATAACCGAAGGAATATTTTTGCTGTTTGATTTCTCCAAAATAGATTTCCAGGCAGCATCTTTATTAATTGCTGCATAGTCGGAAATTTTCTGAACTATTTTTTCATAATCTACAGTTTTCGAAAATGGATATTCTTCTCTGAATAATTTTAGACGTGACTTTTCATCTTCGCTTAAAATTTTCAGTTTCTTTTTAATAATCAGTTTGGATATATTGAAAATATCTTTCATTCTATAGGTGCTTTTCTATAGAACAACCAAAAGATAAAAAGGTACTATCGAATTTTGATTTTTTTTTAATAAAAAGCAAAATTATAGTTAAAACTATGTAAATACTTACAGATTATTGCGCAATAAGGAAATATAATAGTGATTCTAAGTCCTTAAACTGACTCCTTAAAATGACATACGACTGCGATTTTAAAGTTTTTACCGTTTGAAGTTTGATATCTAGTGCTTCGGCAATTTCCGTATTTTTAAGTCCAATAAGACTCATTTTTATAATCTCTTTCTTTCGTTCCGGAAGCAGTTCAATAGCTTTATGAAGTTGTCGTACTATTTCTTCTTCCAGAATTTGTTCTAAAAACAAATTGTCATCTTCCAATAACTGAATATTATTGGCAGCGTATTTATCTTTTACTTTAGTATGTTTAATGAAATTAAAGCATTTATTACGCGTCGCTTTGTAAAGGTAAACCTTTAAGGATATTTCGTCAGGAAACATCAAATCCTTTTCCCAAAGATCCACAAAAATATCCTGCACCACATCTTCGCATTCATCTCTCAATGCTATAAAACGACAGCCATATGAAACAAGCGCTTCATAGTAGGTGTCGAATATTTTTTTTAGATCACTTTTAAGAAGTGCTGTTGGTGTAGATTTCAATGAGATTACTTGTTTTCGCAAAAATAATCAAATATTATCATCAATAACCGCTTTAATGGTGAATTACATTTAAATGATTTTTAAGCATCTATTTTTTTATTTTGAAAATTAAAATCATCTTTTAATATTAAATCATTTTACTTTCGAATGGATAACATTTTGACACAAAAAGGTGAGTCATCTATTTTTATTATTAATCAAATAGACGTAGATAAGGTTTGTGGCAGAATCGTGGCACAAGATATTTAGAAGGGATACCTTTTTTGCCACAAAAAGTTAAGGCGGTTTTTATAGATATTTGACCATTCTAATTTTTGTGGCAGAATCGTGGCACATCTAATTTTATAAAAATAGAAAATCAGCAAAATCAATATCTAACAAGTTTAGTTTCGAAACTTTTTACGTCATGACCTTTATACATTTATGAAGTTCTTATTTTTATTTTCTGATTTTCAATTGTTTTTTAATAAATATTACATTTCTATACTATTCCTGCTTTTGATTAGAAGCCAGAAATTGATTGATTTCTATATTCAGCTAAAAAACTTACAAAAAAATCAAAAAACAATTAGGGGAAGAATAGTTTTTTTGACACTTAACTATAAACATTTTGTATCAAATCTAATCTTCACGAATTCCTTGAAAAAAGAATTAAACATTTTAATAGTCGGTGATCATCCTATTATTGCGTCAGCTTATAAAAAAATTTTTCTTGAAAATAGCAATTACCGAATTAATTCTCAAATTGCTCAATCTTACAGTGAAGCTCTTTTCGCTTTCAATACCTGCAAATTTGATGTTGTTTTTGTAGATACTGAATTGTCTTCTTCGAATGATGATCTGCATTTAACAGAAGAAAAAATGACCTTGGCCATAAAAAATAAATTTCCTCAGACAAAAATTATTCTGGAATTGTCTGCAAACAAAGCAAGGCTCTTTTCTATCTTAAAAAGCATTCCTCATGACGGCCTACTAATTAAAAAAGATGTAACACCTAATACTATTAACCAAGCAACAGATCAGGTCCTTTCAGGAATACCTTACTATAGCATCACTACTATCGCGTTTAAAACGGAAGCTGAAAATCGGGCTTTTGCTCTTGATGACTTAGATTTAAAAATTCTTCAGAACCTTTCTCGAGGTGTAAGAACAAAAAACCTGAGTAAATTTGTGCCATTATCACTTAGCGCAATAGAAAAAAGAAAGAGCAGGCTTAAAGATTTTTTTAATGTAAAGAGTGATGAATCATTGCTTGATAGAGTCAAAAAAGAGGGGTTTGTATAGGATTACGTTTACTATTTAAAGCTACCGTCGCCTTTTCTTCCTTTTCCGTTATCAAACTGGCTTCTGCCCCATTTCTGAGGCAGCCAAGAAAACTGAAATAGGAAATAACGAGAATTTTTATTCGTCAAATTTTGCTGATAACCATTATCAAAACTGGTATAGTTGGTAAGATAGTTTTGCTTCGCTAAATCCATTATAACAAAACTTACTATTCCATTATGCTGCTTAAAAATTCGTTTCTCAATATTCATATTTAAAACAAATGGAGTCATTTTGCTCTTAATATTAGAAGCTTGATTTAAATTTTGCTGTAAATAAAAATTCATATTCCAGCTTTTTCCCATATAAAAACTAACGTTCATATTTGCATTAAATAATTGATTGTATGTCGTAAATGCAGATGCAGAATTTCGATCTACTTGCGAGATATATTCTATTGCAGTTATAATCTCCAGCCAATTTTTAGGAGAAAATATAAAATCAGTCTTCCAGTTTTGCGATATTGATTTCCGCATTTCAAGATCTTCATTTAAAAAATATGGATTCTTAGACTCTCTAATCTGACCATTTAATCGAATACTAGCATTGAATAGTGATAAGCTTTTACCCAAGTTTAAATTTATCATATTTGATTTTTGTCCATCAATATTCGTAAAAGTATTAATCGTAGTAAGGGTGTTTTTATCAGGATCTACAACCGTGCTGGTTATCGCTCCAATACCATTTTTAAAATTCATTGCTAAAAACATTATTGAAGCGTTAAACTGAAGCTTTTTAAAAAAATTAGCGTATGTAATGTTATAACTTACCGATTCTGAATTCTTCAAATTAGGATTTCCAATAGTTGTATTGTAAGCAATACTATTATTAGGTATTGGATTCAAGGAATTTAAAGATGGCTGTCTGAAATTTTGGAAGATCGAAACATTTAATCGCCCAAACTCACTAGTGTTATAGGCAACATTAAATGCCGTCTCAGGTAAAAGATCGTAACGGTCTACTTTATTTTTATCGAGCCCAATTTGACCTTTTATCCAATTATTTCTCATTCCAAAAGAAGAAGATATCGTTAGACCATTTTGCAAAGCATATTCAGTTTTAAAAAGAATAGGAACATAGTACGTCGCATCTTTTTGAAAATAACTTAAACTTGGATCATAAGTAATCGATCCATTTTCTGCTATAGAAGACCCCGTGTCATTTAAATTTGCGATACTCTCAAAATTAATACTAGTTTTAAATTTTAATTGTTTGTTGTAATTCCAATTTAATTCATTTCTCATTGAGTTAGCAAAATTTCTGCCCTTAGTATTTTTAAATTGATGTAGTGTACTATCTACGGCAACCAAATTTGTTGCGTCTTTATAGATATTGGTAATTGAGTTGTTTTTTGAATTACTGCCAGTATAATTACTCGTTATCCAAAAATTTAAAAACAGATTCTTGGAAATCTTGTGATGGTATTGCGTATTGAAATTATAGCTTATTTTTTTTCCATTAGTCAAAGAACTTGCTTCTTCAAAATTATTTATTAATCCCGACTGAAGACTTTGACTGGACAAATTTGAATCGTTTGTGTCAATTGTTGCATTAAAAAATCCGACAAGACTGTTTTCTGTTTTGAAATTAGATGAAAAATTATTGGAAAAAGTAAGAGCGTTGTTTTCAGAAGCAGATGTTTTAAATGCTTCTTTATACAAATTGCCGTCCTTATAATAATTTTCTCCAACTGATTTAATAGAATTATTATTTATACTATTAGAATAACTTAAATCTGTAAATAAGTTTATTTTTTCAAATTTAAAGTTCTTAGCAATTCCTGCATTCAAATTTTTTACCTGACCATATGAAACGTTAGGATCATCACGTTTTACAATCAGATTTTGTTTAGCTATTGAACCCGGAATTGTTGTGCTCCTAATACCCAAAGGTTCTTGCTGATATCCTGCTTTTGCCGAAAATTGATTTCCTTGATCAATATTTTTAATTCCCGCCGCTGCGCGCAATCTGGATTGAGATCCTATTTCACCAGTAAAATCCAGCATTTTTCCCGCAGATTTATCAGCTTTAGTTACAATGTTTAACACTTTGGTTGATTTATCCGTTTTCAGTTTTTTGGAAGCATTTCCAGATTCGTCCATTTCGACAATCTGGATACGTTCTATAATATCTGCAGGCAATTCCTTTATTGCTTCTTTAACTGATCCAGTGAAATATTGGCTTCCGTTGAAAAGAGCTTTCACAATTACTTCGTCATTATAAAATACTGTTCCATTTGCATCAATGCGTATGCCCTCCATTCGTTTTAATAAATCTTCAAGTCGTGCAAAATCTCTAACAATATAATCTTTAGCCCAGAATTCAGTAGTATCACCTTTTACGACTGGTCCCTTTATTCTAGTGATCGTAACGTTTTCCAATTGCTCTTCTTTTATTCCCAATCGTATGGGGGGTAAGTTGATAATTGTTTTGGTGTCGTTATTAAAGTACTTTCGATTAAAAGAATGATGACCTAATGCTTTTATACTCAAAAGAAAATCACTGGAACGCACATTAGCAAAACCATAAAATCCGTAAATATTACTGGTTGTTTTCAATGTATCTTTTGCTGAAATCAATCGAACTTCTGCTCCGCTTATAGGTTTATTTAAGGAATCACGGAGTATGCCTGCCACATTTCTAGCGGCAGATGGAGTTGTTTGTGCTCTCAAATTTACGGCGCAAAAAAGAATACCTAGTGCAAAAAAGAATTTTAAATGACACGCTCTTTTAATAAAAGACCTATAGAATTGATTAATCAAAATGCAATTTTATTTACGGAAATTATTTTATACAGAAAACCCTACTACATTTTTTTTTAAGTAGTAAGATTTCTATTCATTTAGTCTTTATAGTCATCCCAAGGAAAATTTGGCCAATATGATTGATCAACAAGTTCCCTGAAATTACACATAAGTTCATGTGGATCAAAAACTAAAGGAGAACGGCATCCCATCACATTGGTAGTGTAATTATAATTATCACACACATAATATGAAAATGGATTTGAGGGATTTGCTAATATTCCACCAGTTTGCGCATATCCAACACAAGCACTTGCGGTATAATATCCTCCATCAACATATCGTCCTGTACTATAAATTACCAATGTCCAATTAGGAGGCGTGTACTGTGCTGCAGAAGAAGCTACAACACTAACAAATAATAAGAGAGAAAGCAATTTTCTTATCATATTTAGTTTTTTTTAAAGTTGTGAAATAAGATATACCCTGCTATTATTTTTTTAACAAATGTTTTAAGCCTTATGCAGGATATTTATCCCAAGGAAAATTTGGCCAGTAATTTCCAACAAGCCATCTATAATTACAAACCAGCTGTGCTTGATCAAATACTAAACCATTAGGGCATCCCATCACATTTGTGGTATAATTACTATTATCGCATAAATAAAATGAAAATGGATTTGATGGATTTAACAGTAATGCGCCATTTTCTTCATATCCAACACACGCGCTTGCTGTGTAGTACCCTCCATCAACATTTATTCCTACACTGTGAATTACCAATGTCCAGCTGATAGGTGTAAATTGAGCTGCGGAAGAAGCTATTACACTAAAAAATAATAAAATAGAAAAGAAGTTTTTTTTCATATTTAGGTTTTTAAAGGTTACATATTAAGATATTATTTGGCTTAATTCTAAGTGATTACATGTCCAATAGCTCCTTGCAATAAATCAGTATTTATAATGTCTTTAGATCAATAGAACTGAAAAAAGATGTTGGTGTCATTCTATCCCAAAACTCCTGCTGATAGATGCTTTTAGGGCCATTATCAGCCATAGCCATCGACTGTATTTTAAAAGTAGAAGAAAGGCCGCGCAACGCGATTCCGAAATAAAGAGCATTATTAGTGACGTATTTCTTTAAATATTCTAACGGAATCTGAACTTCAGCTGTAAATATATTTGGATTAGCAGGAGTAGCTTTATCATCTAAAACTGAATTTCTCACCACAAAATACTCAATATCAGTAACCTTCCATTCTACGATAATACCGGTTTCATTGTAATTTGGCAATTGCTGGATTATAACTCTATTTAGGTTTCTTACTGAAAAAAAATCGTGAGTATATTTTAAAGATTTATTAGTACCAGGATCTTTCATTTTACCAGCGAAAATTATCTGCAGACCAGTGGTATCCGCAACTTTGTTTGAGAAAAAAACTTGCACGCCACCGCCATTAAATTTAGAAGCGTTTTTATTTTTTAAGATTGATAAGTACAAAAACTGATTATCTTTCCTAAAAGCATAAAACAAATCATTCTCTTTATCGTACTGCATTTTGTCTGCCCCACCCCATTCATTAAGATCGCCATCAACCACAACCTGAGCTTTTGCTATAAAAGAAGAAAGTAGTAAAACGCTAAAGAGAATTAAGACTAAAGAATTGTATTTTTTCATTTTGTGAGCGAATAAATTAAACGTTATTAATACTTTACAATTCTTCAACTAAGTTCTGATGTATCTTGAAATATTGATTTGAATTATTCATGTTTTTTTTCAATAAATCTTTTATGTATAAGATTCTTTCGGTATGAACATTATTGTATTTATAATAATATCCTTCAAGGAGTGCACTCATAAAACCAGCCGACTTATGATTTATTTTTGAGATTTCTGCAAAATTTGATTTAGAAACAACATGATCTTCTTTTAAAGCGATATAACTTTTCAGCAACAATGATTCTTTCTTAAAATTATTTAAGATTAAATCTCGATCGGACTCTTGACCAATTTTGTTTAAAAAATTACTGAAAGCATATAAATCTGCTCCTTTATGTATGTTTTTTATGTTATTATATTTGTCTATATAAAGTACTATCGGAAAAGAATAACCTTCCAGCACATGAAACAGCCACATGTTTTTACTGTTGAAATCATTAATGCTAATCTGATAAACTTCTGTGTTTTCTGGCAGTTTAGGCAGAATTAAAGCTTCAAAATTTGAATCGACGTAATTGTAAAATATTTTGCATGCTCCGCAGTCATCATTCTTAATAAACAATAGAATAGGATTTTTTCCCATACTCTCATGAATTAATACGCTAAGAGAAGTTTTACTCTCCAACTTTTTAATTACCTCTTTCTCTGCACATGAAGAAAAAGATAAAAAAACTAAGCAGGAAGAAATTAGGAACAGGATTTTTTTCATGTAATCAATTAAAATTGTTTGGTGGCGATAAATCTTTAAAATAGTAATATATTTTTTACAAACATATATATACGTTCTTAATCTCTAGTGCGGTAAAACCGTAATTTTTTAAAAATGGAGTTGACACCTTTTTGCCAGTAAGAGCTAAGATTGTATCTATCTGAAGTGGCAAAAAAGAAGAATATAGAGACTAAACTTTCTTATTGGGAGCTAACTTATTATAACATTTGTTCGAGTTCTGTTACGCTAGAAACAAAACCATTTAATTAAAAGAATGTTATAAATTTATGCTCTTAATTTTGTAGTAAAATCGTGGTAAATGTTGTTTTTGAAAACTTAATAATAAACCCTCAAAGCACAACAGGAGATACTGCGTCTGCTTTCGGCAAACCTTTACCAGATAAGAAAACGTATAAAAAAAAAAAACAAAGCTGATAGTTATATCGGCTTTTTTATGGCAGGATTTAAACCCCGAAGCTTTTGAGACTTTTAACGTAATTTTCTAGAAACCTCTTTTGAGAGCTGAATTTTAAAACAACTGGCTGCTAATTCTGTAAAACTTCTGCATCAAAGCAGATTATATTTGCTTAAAAATGTAAACATGCCGAAAAATACATCTAAAAAGAAGATTGCAATTCTGGGAGGTGGTCCAAGTGGTCTTTTCCTTTATAAAAGATTAGTGGAATCTGGAAGTACTGATCTGGAGGTTGCCATTTTTGAAAGAAAAAGCATGCTTGGCGCAGGTATGCCGTACAGCACCGAAGGCGCCAATGAAGAACAT
>Ga0160461_1000188_pt1 | contig 66549 bp, 51 predicted proteins | sample HID1975I_E6MG_FD_108266 | JGI IMG/M metagenome (GOLD analysis project Ga0160461, IMG submission 108266) | Enriched soil microbial communities from UW Madison campus, WI, USA - HID1975I_E6 MG | ecosystem: Environmental > Terrestrial > Soil > Unclassified | place: USA: Madison, Wisconsin...
CCCGTGCAGTTTGAGATTACAGAGCAAACTCGGCTGGCCCTACAGGCCTGGATACATCAAGCCCATCTGCACAGCGAGGATTGTCTTTTCCCAAGCCGGCTACACGCCTCAGAGCACCTATCCACCCGGCAGTACGCCCGAATCGTCAAAGCGTGGATAAAAGCTATTGGCCTTGATCCAGCCATGTACGGCACCCACACGATGAGACGTACGAAGGCATCGCTGATCTATCGCAGGACGAAGAACCTGAGAGCAGTTCAGCTCCTCGGTCATGCAAAGCTTGAAAGCACGGTGCGATACCTGGGTATTGAGGTCGATGACGCATTGGAAATGGCGGAGCAGACTGAGGTCAGAAAGCGTTTAGCGACGGTCGAGGTATGACCGTCGCTAAGCGACCCATATCGGCCGCTGAGCTGCGATCTTGCAGGAGCGGGCTTGCCTCTGAGCAGCATTCCTCGTTCCAATACACGAATTCGAGCATGCCCTGTGTGAATCGCCCCTGGTTTGGTAGACACCCCGAACGACTGCAAAGGGTCGTAAGCAGACGGTCATGACTGGCCGCAATCGACCCAAGGCGGACACTGATCCAAAGCTCTGCTGTCAGTGCAGGCCTCATCGCCGGCAAGCTGAACAAGCCGGCTCCCACCGGAATATCACCAGCCTTCAGGCATGCGCTGTACCTGTGGGAGCCGCGCTTGCCGGCGATGGGCCGCGAAGTGGCCCCGGTTACAGATGTTGAAGAGGCTAATAAGAAGATCTTATGCGCCATGATGGTAAATCATTAGATCTAATGACGGGGAAGGTTTAAAACTCCCTGCATTGATCACCTTCACAGCGGAGACAGCTACATTGGCATGCACACTGAAATCGCTCGTCCACACCCTCCATACCCTGTGCTCGGCATGGGGCAGCTACACCATGAGAAACCTTCAGCGTTAGTAGCCGTGGAGGCCAGCAATGTCATTTGTCGCTCCGGTTCTTGACCCCCAACTCGCTGAGATTGCACCAGGTTTCCGAGCGCTGAGTATCAGCGTGGAAGCTTCGCAGATCGAACACCCCCAGGTTTCTACAGACGCGCTTGAGAAGGCTTGTGAGTCGTTGGTCGCTGACACCCCGGTTTGGGCTAAGAGCCACTTGGCTGCATGGGCCACTGCATTCAGGCTGTTCGGCGCTAAACCACAGCGCACCCCGTGCTCAGCCGAAGCATTGCGTAAGCGAGTTCTGCGAGACGGGAGCCTTCCCAGCATCGATCCCATTGTCGATTTGTACAACGCAATCAGCATCAAGTACGCCGTCCCCGTTGGCGGAGAAAATTTTGATGCCTACATAGGTGGCCCACGTTTAACCATCGCCGATGGCACTGAGCTGTTTGACACAACCAAAGATGGCAGTGCGGCAAACGAGTCGCCAGAAAAAGGCGAAGTCATTTGGCGCGATGATCACGGTGTGACTTGCCGACGCTGGAACTGGCGTCAGGGCACCCGCACCCGGCTTGATTCGAACACGAAGCGGATGTGGTTCATTCTGGAGAGCCTTCCTGAAATGCCCATAGAGGCCCTCAGGGCTGCTGGGGATGAGCTGAGCAGCGGACTTCAGCAGATGATGCCGGAGGCAAAAATTGCATCCCAATTGATTGAGTTTTACTGACCGGAGAAGCGTAATGGGCATCCGTTGCTCAAGCCCCACTGCTGGGTACATTCGTGCCCATACCTTCAGGTAAATAGGGGCGTATCTCTTCTATTTCAGCATGGCTAAGACGAATGCTGCTGGCGTCTATCAATCTATTCACCTGGTCGGGGCGGCGTGCGCCTACGATAGCGCCGGAAACTGCCCGGTGACGCAATACCCAAGCGATGGCTACGGCCGCCGCTTTGACCCCATGCCTGGCACCGATATTTGCCATGACTTCTACCAACGCGAGGTTTTTGCTCAGACGAGGTTCCTGGAAGTCGGCGCTCCGCGATTTTCGCCAATCATCGTCGGGCAGCTGTGCAATCCGCTCGCGGGTCATGCTTCCCGTCAGTAAACCAGATTGCAACGTCGAGTAGGCAATCACGCCCACCTGCGCTGTTGCACAATACGGCAGGATCTGGTCTTCGACATCACGCATCAAAGCTGAATACGGCGGTTGAAGGGAGGCGATATCGGTTACGGAGCGGGCTCGCTCAAGCTGGGAAACATCGAAGTTTGATACACCAATCGCCCTTATCTTGCCTTGAGCCTTGGCTTGGGCCAAGGTCGCCAAAGCCTCCTCGATGCCTTCGCTGTTTCCATCTGCCGGGAACGCTGGCCAGTGAATCTGATAGAGATCGATGACACTCACCTGTAAGCGACGCAGGCTATCTTCGATTTCTTTCATCAATGACTGGGGGGCAAGCGAATGAGAGATCTCACGGGTTGTGCGGTCCCACACCAGGCTACCTTTGGTGAATACTAGCGGGCGACGCGAAGCTGGCACCTGACGCAGCAATTGCCCAGTCAATATCTCGGCATGACCGAGCCCATATACCGCTGCTGTGTCGATCCAGTTCACGCCGCGTTCTACCGCATACTCCAATGCTGCCAGGCTATCGCCATCATCTTGCGCCCCCCAGCTGAACGCCCATCCTTGTCCTGCAATGGCCCACGTGCCCATTCCAATTGGCGAAATCAACAACTCGGATGTGCCTAGTCGATTCTTTTGCATGCAAACCTCTCGTCGATTGAGGCGCAGAGTATTCATTGAGAGGTTGCCGACGATAAGATAGCTAATCGTGTTTGAACTGCTGAGCTGTATTCATGAAATCCCCTTGCGACCTTTCCGAACTCGACGCCTTCGCCGCCGTAGCTCGCCATCACAGCTTTCGCAAAGCCGCCGACGAGCGAGGGGTATCTGCGTCAGCTCTCAGCCACGCCATGCGTGCCTTGGAAAGCAAGCTGGGGGTCAGGCTCCTTAATCGCACTACGCGCAGCGTCACGCCTACCGAAGCGGGTAATCAACTGCTCGCCACGTTGGTCCCTGCCTTGACGGAGGTCGCCAACGCGTTGCATGAATTGACCTTCAAACAGGAAGTCCCCACCGGCACGCTGCGATTGAACGTATCGCGGCCCGCTGCCCGTCTTGTTATTGCGCCACTGCTGGCGCGATTCACGGCAGCCTACCCACGCATCAACGTAGAGCTGGTAGCCGATGATGGGTTGAGCGACATCGTCGGCAAAGGGTTCGATGCCGGCGTGCGCTTCGGCGAGAGCCTGGCGGGTGACATGATCGCCGTCCCGGTGGGCCCACCCCAGGGGTTTGTCACCGTTGCTGCCCCCAGTTACCTCAGTAGGCACGGGACACCGGAAACACCGCAAAGGCTACTTGAGCACGCCTGCATTGGCCGACGCTTTCCCAGCGGCAAACTGTACAAGTGGGAATATCTTGCCGAGGGGCAGCCTATGCGCCTGGCCGTGGCAGGGCCGTTAATACTGGAAGATGACACCATGATGATTCAAGCGGCGAAAGACGGCGCCGGGATCGCGTACGTGTATGAGGAGATGGCAAGGGAATACTTGGCTCGGGGGCAATTGGAGGAAGTGCTGGAAGACTGGAGAGCCTTGCCAAGCAGGTTTTTCATCTATTACTCAAGCCGGCGTCACGTACCGCCAGCGCTAAAGGCGCTGATCGAGTTTGTGCGTGAAACGCAGCATCGTTGAATAAAATGACGTGTCAAAGTGAAGGAAATCATACGAATCGATGATCTGCAGGCGCCTAGGATCGAATAGCGGGGCAGGGGGCCCCGCATCTGCTTCAAGCTTACTCGAGTACCGACTGACGTGCGTGCCGAAGCGGCACTACAGACCCTCGGGTGACGAAGTATTTTACGCCCGCGCAATCGATCAAGCGCCGTAACGCGGTGCGAGTGTGTTGTTGGAAAGATGCCCGAACAGCGCCTTGCGGCTGCTTTCGTAGCGTTCGAAATGCTGCAGGTCGTGCATGGAAGGGATGGAGATCAGGACGCTGTTGTCGAAGTCTTGAAGGGCACCATCCACCAGGTTGCTGGCTGACATCACGATGTTGGGATCAAGGTTTTCGACAGGCAGCCCCCCGATCTCCCAGAAGTCGGTCGCTGTGGCGCCTGGCAGCACCGCTTGAACCTTGACGCCATGTTCTGCCAGCTCCTTGTGCAGCGACTGAGTGAAGGCCGTTACGTAGGCTTTGCTTGCGCCGTACACACCATTCAGTAATTCGGGGGCCAGGCTGACGATGGAGGAAATATTGATGACTGCGCCCTGTTTGCGAGCGGCGAAGCCCGGAGCGGCGGCGTAGGTGAGGCGTGTCAGTGCGGTGACGTTGAGCGTGATCATCTCGGCCATGCGCTCGACATCGCTTTCCATCAAGCTGGTGTGGGTGCCGATGCCGGCGTTATTAACCAACAGGTTGATGCTGGCGTCCTCGCGCAATTTGCGCTCGACGCGGGCCAAGTCCGCTGAGCTGGCCAGGTCCGCCTGGAAGACTTCCACGCTCTGCTGGGTCTCGTTGGTGATACGGCTGGCGAGGGCATTGAGGCGATCACGATTGCGGGCGACCAGAACCAGGTCGTAGCCACGTTGAGCCAGGCGTTCGGCGTAGATCGCGCCGATGCCGGAAGATGCGCCTGTGATCAGGGCAGTGCCTTTGTATTCCTGAGTCATGGTCCAGCTCCGTTGATTGGGTGTGAAGCCATGATGCAGAGAAATTGATATGTCTTAAACGACGCATATAGTCATGATTTAAGACATCAAGAAGCGTCCGGGAGCGTCTTCGCGCAGCCCCAGTGCTTGGGCGCACGCACACTAGGTTCTGTCGGAATAGTTCTGTGGGAGCGGGCTTGCCCCGCGAATGGGGCTACGCGGAGCATGGCACCGGCTTCGCCGGTGTTCGCGGGGCAAGCCCGCTCCCACGTAATGCGTCAGAACACCGACCACCCGATACGTGAACTCAACAACTCGAGCGCCGCCATGCCCGCGTAGGAGTTGCCCGCGGTATTCAGCTCCGGCGACCACACGCATACGGTAAATTGGCCCGGCACGATTGCTACAATCCCGCCACCCACGCCACTCTTGCCTGGCAACCCCACGCGGTAGGCGAAATTCCCGGCTTCGTCATACAACCCGCTGGTGGCCATGATCGAGTTCACCTGCTGGGTCTGGCGTCGGCTCAGGATTTGCTCGCCGCTGTGCTTGCAGAACCCGTCGTTGGCCAAAAAGCAGAAGGCGCGGGCCAGATCGAGGCAGCTCATCTGCAGCGCGCAGTAACTGAAATAACTGCGTAACACCGTCTCGACGTCGTTATGGAAGTTGCCAAAGGACTGCATGAGGTAAGCCATGGCAGCGTTGCGCGCGCGGAATTGATACTCCGAATCCGCGACGCGGGTATCGATCGCAATATGGGGATTGGCCGATAGCCGTCGCACGAAATCGCGCATCGACAACGTGGGGGCTGCGAAGCGCGATTGGTTGATATCGCAGATGACCAACGCACCGGCATTGATAAAAGGGTTGCGTGGGCGCCCGCGCTCGAACTCCAGCTGCACCAGCGAGTTGAATGGCTGGCCTGACGGCTCATGCCCAAGCCGCTCCCAAATGGCTTCACCGGAATGGCCAATTGCCTGGACCAGGCTGAATACCTTGGAAATGCTCTGCACCGAGAATGGCACCAGGGCATCACCCGCGCAGTGATAACTGCCATCGTTGCCATAGACTGCGATGCCCAATTGCTGCGCTGGCACGTCGGCCAGCGCAGGAATGTAGTCAGCCACTTTGCCCTTGCCGATCAAGGGGCGCACTTCGTCGAGAATCTCGTTCAACAGCGTTTGCATGGAAGGCCCTGTTATCACTCCCCATTCGACAGCGAGGGGTAGCGTTTCAGACGCAGGCTCAGCAGCAAAAATCACACACTCGGCGCGCAGCGGCCCCTTATTTCAGGCCATGGGGCTGCTCAAAAATCGTATCGGGTATTCAACATCACATTGCGCGGCTCGCCGTAATAGCCGCTGTAGAACGTGGTATCCAACGCACTGATGTATTTCTTGTCGAACAGGTTGTTGATGTTGAGCGTCGTGGAAAGTTGGTCGGTCAGTTGATAGCGGGCCATCAGGTTGACCACGGTGAACTGCGATTGCTTGGCCTTCACCGTGCCCAACGCGGTGCTTGGCGTGACGGTGATGTGGGTGCCGCTCTGCCAGTTGGCGCCGCCGCCGACGGTCAGGCGGTCGAAGTCGCCCGGTAGTCGGTAGGTGCTCCACAGCTTCACCATGTTGGCCGGGGCTTCGGTGTTCAAGCGCTCGCCATCCCGGTCCTTGGTGATGCCGTGGTTATAGCTGGCCGAGACGTTCCAGCCGGGCATCAACTCGCCGTTGGCCTCGACTTCAAAGCCACGGGTGGTGGCGCCGCTCACGGCTTTGTATGCGGCAGTCAAACCATCATTGTTGACGGTCTTGCCTTCGTCGAGCACGGCGAGGTTGTCCTGCTTGACCTCGTAGGCTGCGATGCTGGTATTCAGGCGACCGTCGAAGAATTCACTCTTCAGGCCCACCTCGTAGTTGTCGCCTTCACGCGGCTCGAGGGTCGAGCCGTCGGCATCGCGCAGGCTCTGTGGTTTGTAGATGCTGGTCCAGCTGGCATACACCGAGTGGATGTCGTTGAGGTCATAGACCACACCGGCGTAAGGGGTTACAACGCCGCTTTCCTTGTAGTCGGTCGTGCGGTTGCTGAGGGGCGTCGCCGGGTAGGTCAGGTCGTAGTCGTAGTCGTACTTGCTGACTCGCGCACCCAGGATAACCGACAGGTCATCGGTCGGGCGCAGGCGGGTGGCAATGTAGGTGCCGGTCTGGTGAATGACGGTGTCGCCATCATAGAGCTTGCCGCCACCCATTACCGGTTTGTCCGTGTAGTTGTCCCAGTCGTAGACGTTGACGAAGGTGCCTTCGATGCGGGTACCCCGGGTCGGCGTATGGCGGTTTTCGTAACGTGAATAGTTGTAGCCGACGATCAACTCATGCTGGCGGCCGAACAGCTGGAACGGGCCTTGGGCTTGCACATCCAGGCCGGTCTGTTTCTGCCAGGTGCTGCCTGCGCCACCATACAGGCGTACACCTGCGCCGGTGCTCTCGTCGGGGAAGCCCCAACTGGCGGTGGCCAGTTTGTAGTCGTCACGCTTGATATACATCTGGTTGACCGACGCCTTCAGGGTCCAGTCATACGCCAGTTTCTGCTCGAGGCTTGCGAAGGTGTTGAGGGCATCTTGCGGGTTGTGGCTCCAGCGCGCGGCGCTGTTGGTGGAGCGCGAGAACGACGTTTGCTCGCCATTGCTGTGGAACAGCGGGAACGCCACCGAAGAGGAGCCTTGCGGGTTGTTTTTCTGGTAGTCGGCACCCACCGTCAGCAACGTGGTGTCGGTCAAGTCGGCTTCGAGGACCCCGTAGAAAATCTGCTTTTCCTGGGAATAATGGTCCATGAAGCTGTTGTTCTGCTGATAAGCCGCGACCATCCGCCCACGCACGTTGCCGGTGGGCGTCAACGGGCCGGACAGGTCGACTTCGCTACGGTACTTGTCCCACGAACCCACGCCGGCCGTGATGTGGCCCTTGAATTCGGCCGTAGGGCGTTTGCGCACGAGGTTGATCGTGGCAGAAGGGTCGCCCGCGCCGGTCATTAGCCCAGTGGCACCACGCAGCACTTCGACACGGTCGTAGATGGCCATGTCGGCCAGGCTCTGCGCCGACATCTGAGTTGCAATATCCAGCGTGGTGGGGATGCCGTCGAACTGGTAGTTATCGACCGAGTAGCCACGCGAATATATGTTGAAACGCTCACTGCCGAGGCTCTGCACCGACAACCCCGGCGTCTGCTGCAACACCTCGGTGATGTCGTTCAGCCCCTGGTCATCCATACGCTGACGGGTAACCACGCTGATCGACTGCGGGGTTTCGCGAAGGGTCAACGGCAGTTTGGTGGCCGTGTTGCTCTGGCCTGTGGTGTACGAGCCAGTGCCCTCGGTGGTGGCCCCCAGGCCTGCGGCGTTGATGCTGGTGGCGCCCAGTTCCAAGGCGGCGCCGCGCTCGGCCTTGGCCAGCACGTACCGTTTGTTCCCCGCCTGTACGAGCCGCAGGCCGCTGCCCTGGAGCAAGCGGGCAAACCCCTGGTGCAGCTCGAAATCCCCCTGCAGGCCTGGTGAGCCGAGGCCCGCGGTATCTTCGGCGCTGAAGGTGATCATGACCCCGCTGGCGGCAGCGAATTGGCTGAGGGCCTCGGCCAGGCTGCCAGCCGGGATGTCATAGCGCTGTGCTTGCGCCCAGGCAGCGGGCAGCACCAGCAGCGAGCCGGCCAGGCTCAGGGTGAGCGCTGCGCGGTGGATACTGCAGGCGAGTCGGGAGGGGGGTACGAACATGAACAACTTCCTGTTGGGGTTGGCAGTGGCTGCGTTTTTTACGCATGTGCAGCTAGAGCCGAAGCAGAAATCGAAATCTGTTACCCCTCACGCGAAAAAATTTTGCTTCATGCCGCACCTGCCTCGATCCGCACCCAGTAACGGGTCAGGCGCCGGATGTGCACGGGCAGCGAGTCCTGCAGATTGGCCAGCACCGCCTCGCTGTCATCCAGCAGGAAGGTGCCGGACAGCCGCAAACCGGCGACCTCGGGCGTGCAACCGAGGTAGCCGGGGCGGTAGCGTGAAAGCTCGGCGAGCACCTCGTCCAGGCGCCAGTCGACCACCACCAGCATGCCCCGCGCCCAGGCTGAACTTTGCGCGGCGGCTGGGTGCAGTGGCCCGATTCGGTCTGCGGTAAAGGTCAAGGTTTGCCCAGCTTCGGCACGCATCACCGGTGCCTGCGCCAGCCGTGGCCGGACCTCCACGGCGTGCGCCTCGACCGTTACCCGGGTGCTGCCGTGCCCCTGGCGCACGGCAAAGCGCGTGCCGAGGGCGAGGATTCGGCCCTCCGCCGACTGCACACTCAGCGGGCGCGCATCCTTGGCCGTCTCCACCAGAATTTCGCCCTGCTTCAGCACGATCAGCCGTTGCTGGCCATCGAAATGCAGGTTCACTTGGGTGTCGGTGTCCAGCACCAAGCGGCTGCCGTCAGCCAGCGTCAGGTGGCGGCGTTGCCCCACGCGCGTGGCGTAGTCCGCCTGCCAAGGCGAAAGCTGATAACCCTGCCAACCGACCACGCCGACCCCGAGCAACAGCGCCAGCATCTTCACCGCCGCACGGCGCTGTTGCCGGGCTTGTTCAAGGGTCGCCGCACCCACCGCCGCAGGGGCTTGGGCCAAGCGCTGCTGCAAATGCTCAAGCCGGGCCCAGGCTTGTGCGTGCTGCGGGTCCGCCGCGAGCCAGGCTTGCCACTGGCTGTGGGTGGCAGGGCTGACCGTGCTTTCGTTAAGGCGCACATACCAGTCCACCGCCTGGGCCAGGGCGCGCTTCATGCCTCGTCCAGCAGCAGGCAATGCATCAGGCCGCGGGCCAGGTGCTTGCGCACGGTGCTCACCGATACCCCACAGCGTTCAGCGGCTTTCTCGTAGGACAGCCCATCCAGTTGCACCGCCAGGAAAATTTGCCGGGTACGCGTGCCTAGGCCATCGAGCAGGCGATCGATGGCCAGCAGGCTATCCAGGATCTGTGCACGGGTTTCTGCCGAAGGGGCATACGCTTCGGGGCGTAGTTGCAAGGCTTCGAGGTAGGCCTGTTCCAGGCTGCGCCGCCGGTACAGATCGATGACCAGGCCGCGGGCGATGGTCGCCAGGTAGTGCCGAGGCTCCTTCAGGCTGCTGGCGGTGCGGGCCAGCAGCACGCGCACAAAGGTGTCCTGGGCCAGGTCCGCAGCATCCGCTGAGTTGTTCAGCCGATGGCGCAGCCAGCTACGCAACCACACGCTGTGGTCACGGTACAGCGCATGCAGATGCTCATGAGGTACTGCGTCGGGGGGCATTGTGGACATTCCCTCTCCCAGCCGGCGGAGGATGCAAATACGAAACAATCTCGATTGTAGAGGGATTGGCCAAGGCTGGGAAGAACACAGAGGGAGGAACTTAAATTTACGCGTTGGCGTATTCGTTGCGGACGATTTCAGCGCCTGCAGTCAACGCACTCAATTTCCCCCTGGCAACGTGACGCGGCAACGGCGCCATGCCGCAGTTGGTGCACGGGTAGAGCTTGTCGATGTCGACGAACTGAAGGGCCTTTCGCAGGGTATTGGCGACTTCCTCGGGTGTTTCAATGGTATGGGTTGCCACATCAATGGCGCCAACCATCACCTTTTTACCGCGAATCAGTTCAATCAGGTCCATCGGCACGCGCGAGTTGTGGCATTCCAGTGAAACGATGTCGATGCTGGATTTTTGCAGCTTGGGGAAGGCTTCTTCATACTGCCGCCACTCTGACCCGAGGTTTTTTTTCCAGTCGGTGTTGGCCTTGATGCCATACCCGTAGCAGATATGCACGGCCGTTTCGCATTTAAGCCCTTCAATGGCCCTCTCCAGGGTGGCCACCCCCCAGTCGTTCACCTCATCAAAGAAGACGTTGAATGCGGGTTCATCGAACTGGATGATGTCGACTCCAGCGGCTTCTAACTCCTTGGCCTCCTGGTTGAGAATTTTGGCAAATTCCCAGGCCAGCTTTTCACGGCTTTTATAGTGGCTGTCGTACAGCGTATCAATCATGGTCATGGGACCTGGCAGTGCCCATTTGATGGGTTGCTTGGTTTGCTGACGCAAGAACTTGGCATCCTCGACAAACACCGGTTTCTGGCGAGCCACAGCCCCGACAACCGTCGGCACACTGGCGTCATAGCGATCGCGAATTCTAACGGTTTCACGCTTCTCGAAATCGACACCGCTGAGGTGCTCAATAAACGTCGTGACAAAGTGCTGTCGCGTTTGCTCACCATCACTGACAATGTCAATGCCTGCAACTTGCTGCTCGTGCAATGACAAACGCAAGGCATCGTGTTTGCCCTCGATCAGGGCCTCATCTTGCAGCTTCCAAGGCGACCAAAGTGTCTCAGGTTGTGCGAGCCAGGATGGTTTAGGCAAACTGCCGGCGGTTGAAGTGGGTAACAGCTTTTTCATAGTAAAAGACCTTGAACGTGGGAAGCGTCAATGAGCGTAATTGGCGGACCACTGCTCAAGTATGGCGTGGTAGGGTTTGATGAAGTGCTCTTCGGCGAACCGACCTTGTTCAATCGCCAGTCGGCTGCGCTCTTCGCGATCATAGACAATGCGCGTCAATGAATAGTCCTGGTGCTGCAAGCTGGGCAGATAGGACCTTCCAGCGACCGCGTTCGCGTTGTAAATCTCGGGGCGGTAAATCTTCTGGAAGGTGTCCATCGTGCTGATGGTGCTGATGAGTTCAAGGTTGCTGTAATCACCCAGTAGGTCGCCGGTGAAGTAAAAAGCCAGCGGCGCAACGCTGTTTGGCGGCATGAAGTAGCGAACCTTCAAGCCCATTTTCTTGAAGTACTCATCCGTCAGCGAATACGCGTCTTGCTGGTACTCGACCCCCAGTACTGGGTGCTGGTTTTCAGTGCGCTGATAGGTTTTGCTGCTCGAAACGCTCAGGCAAATAACCGGTGGCTTATTGAAATGCGCTTTGTAGGCCGCTGAGTTCACGAAGCACTGGAACAGTTTTCCATGCAGGTCGCCGAAATCCTCTGGCGTGCTGAAGGTGGGCCGGCCTTTGTTGTGGGCCAGCAAGCGCACGCTGAAATCATAATCGCGCACGTAGGACGAGAAGTTATTGCCGACAATGCCATCGATACGCGTGTTGGTTTTTTTATCAATGACGGTCGTTTTCAGTAGTTCGATCAGTGGTAGGGCCGGGTCACCGCTTTCAGCATCGAGGTTCATCTCAACCGAAATGATCTCCAGCGCAACCGTGTAGCGATCGCCTGTGGGGTTGTCCCAATGCGCCAGTGCATTGAAGTGATTGTCGATCATCTTCAAGGTGTTGCGTAAATTCGCTTGGCGGCTGATGCCTCTCGCCAGGTTGGCAAAGTTGGTGGTGATGCGCGTGTTGTCCGAGGGCTGGTAGTGCTCATCGAAACAGACGCTCTTGATAGCAAAAGCAAGCGTGTTATTCATGTTGGTGCGGTGCCTTAATCCCTTAATTGTTCAGTGCACCAGAGCTTTCCGGTGCGTTTACGCAGTGTGGGCTTCGCCAGGTAACCTGCGAGCCGGCGCAAAAAACGATAGGGGGATTTTCAGGCGTGAAGGAATATGAGGCAATCTCATTATTTTTGAGATGAACGTTAATTTACCTCATGATTGAAGGGCGCCAGCGACGCACCGCCGTCGTCCTGCGGCCGCGGCGTCTGCTGCCTGCCCAAAAAGACCTGTATACGAGTGCGGCACACAAAGGCGGAAGCTGCCAAAGGCCGTTGGCAGCTTGCGCCCCTATCAGCAGGGTTGAACCGCCAATCGGTTACTCACGTTACGCCCCAGCACCAGCACCGTCGCAAAACCACAACCCACCAGTGCCGTGGCCAAGCTCAGCAATACTGCGGTGCCCAACTGGTCGACGATCTGCCCACCGAAGAACGAGCCCAAGGCAATGATCACCTGGAACATGGCGACGAACAGTGGCATGCCGCGTTCGACATCCTTGGGCGCCACGACAAACATCCAGATACTGGCGCACGCGGGGAAGGCGCCGAAGGCGAAGCCCCACAGTGCGATCAGCATCGCCGCGCCGGTCATGCCGGTGGCAAAGTAGGGGAACAGCGCGGTGCTGACGCCAATCATAAGCGCAACCAGCATCAGGGTATGACGGACGCTTCGGTTGGCGGCGAAGCCGGCGAAAATGTTGCCGATGACGCCCGCAACGCCATAGAGCAGCAGCAACGAACCAATGGTCGGCCCATCGAAGCCAGCGCTTTGCTTGAAGAAGGGCGCGACATAGGTGTAGGCGGCAAAGTGCGCCAGGCCAATCAGCAATACCGCGATCAAGCCAACCCGCGCCTGCGGATTGATGAACAGGGCCGGCAGGTCACTGATGCGAATGGCCTTGTCTGGGTTAAGCCGCGGCAACAGCAGGATCTGCGCCAGCAGCACCGGCACGCCCACCAACGCGGTCACCAGAAACGTCATGCGCCAGCCCATCAGGCCACTCAACCAGGTGCCCACGGGCACACCCAGGACAGTGGCTAGAGTTACACCGACCATGATGATCGACGTGGCCTGCGCAACGCCCACACCCTTGGGCGCCAGGCGCCCGCTGAGGGCAATGGCCGTCGCCCAGAAGCCGCCGATGCTGATGCCCAGCAGCACACGGCCGAACAGCAGCAGGTTGAAGTCGCTGGCGTAGGCCACCACCGCGTTGGCGATGATCATGATCAGCGTCAGGCCGATCAGCAGGTAACGACGGTCCAAGGCGCCAATGCCTACAGACAACAAGGGGGCGGCGAGGGCGGCCATGATGCCGGGCAGGGTAACCATCAGCCCGGCCTGGCCGGCGCTGATGCCCAAGTCGCTGGCGACATCGTTGAGTACGCCTACTGGGAGAAACTCGCTGGTCACCAGGGCAAAGGCACCCACCGCGACCGAAAGAATCGCCAGCCACTGCTGTTTGACGCTTTGTTGATTATGTTCGGGAAGGCCGCTAGGGGCCTGGCTGTCGCTTGGCATGGTGCTGGGTTCCAAGGGGGAGTCGCCAGAAAGACGAGGAGGAGGGGGAAATTGGAGGCGATTATACGGGTGAGGGTGGGCAACCACACAGGCGCGCGGCTTGATAGTACTCATCAGTGAGATCGATGAAAGGTGCTGCGCAGAGCGGCGGCGGCAGGCTGATGGGGGGCGTGACTGTGGTTTTGGATTTTTCTGCCAATACACCTCAAGACCGATAATGGTTACGCGAATTGGTTGAAGCCGCCGAGGTTTGACATTGTGTCCACTACATCGAGGTGGATGATGACACCTGTCGAGGCAGGTTGGTTGGGTGTCAGCTATGGGTCGAAAGCAGCCCTTCGCGAGTGGCCACTGACGACCCATAGCTGCCTCTCGCGAAGGGCCGCAATGGCCAATAGCAGTCACTTTGCGGTGAGTCTAGGATACAGCGTTCATGCTTTTCGCAATCCGTTGATCAAGCCGAGGTCAAGGCGATCTGCCAGCAATCCATAGTCATCTACTTTTTACAGCATTTGAGACTGATTTGATCCTCACGTTCTAAAACTGCCAGGTCTTAACGTCCGTTCTTGCCGAACCTGGCAGCAACGCCCGCGAACGCGACAGGCAATCCTACCTACCTTTGGACTGGGGGCTCCTCTGCGCGACAGCGCAGCCTTAGGTCGCCAAAGCGTTCAACCAGGGCCGCCAACCGCCGAAGCTGCTGATGTCCTGCGCCCCCTCAAGCCCCGCACCTTCGCAGATGAATCCGGTCTCCCAGCGTCCATCGGCCAGTTGCACCTTGCCCAACCCCAGCGGCGCTGGGATGCCATCGAGGAACGAGCCCAGCTCGGCACTGGCCAGCTCCCAAACCTCCACTGCGATCGCCACCCCCTGCTGCGGCACCCGCACCATGCCCGGGCGCTGCACCGGGCCGCCGGCCAAGGCGTACAGGCGATAGTGCGGTGCGCTCTGGGTCGTTTCGAGCAGGCGGCCGCCGCGTTGGGTCAACTGCCCGTTCAGTGCCAGCCCGGCCAGGTGCGCACCGCACACCACCACCCGCGCGCGATCATGCCGAGCTGGCCTGCCCAGCGCCGCCCCACCTTGGTAGGCGTGGGCCAGGCTCAGCAGGTACTGGTCGGTGAAGGCTCGCCCGAACAGGGTGATGCCCCACGGCAGGCCGTCGGCCATGTTGGCGCTGGGCACGGCCACGGCGGCGTAATCCAGCAGGTTCATGAAGTTGGTGTAGTAGCCCAGCTCGGCATTGCGAAGCACCGGCTCCTGCGCAAGCTCGCGCAGGGTGACCGGGCGGCCGATGGTCGGGGTCAGCACGCAGTCCAGGCCAGTCATCAGCCGATCGCACTCAGCCTTGAGCTGCTGCAGGCGGTACTGGGCGCGGAAGGTGTCCACCGCGGACACCTCCGGCGCCTTGGCCAGCACGGCGTGGATCACCGGCAACACGGCTTCGGGCTGCTGGCGGGCCAGGGCGCCGACCACGCTGTAGCGCTCGGCCACCCATGGGCCCTCGTAGAGCAGGCGGGCGGCTTCGAGGAAGGGCGCGAAGTCCAGGGGCACGGCCACGCCACCGATTGCTTGCAGACGCTCGACTGCCGCTTGGAACAGCGCGGGGCCTTGGCTGCAGCCGTAGAACTCCAGATGCTGGGCCGCCGGTACACCGAAGCGGAACGGGCGGATATCGCCAAAGCTGCTGGCGGCGTTCCAGGCCGGATTGGCGCGGCTGTATTCGTCAGCCGGGTCGAGCTGCGCGAGCAGTGCCAGCAGCTCGCTGGCCTCGGCAGCCTCGTGGGTGAAAGTGGTCACACAATCCAGCGTGCGGCAGGCCGGCACTACGCCTGCGGTGCTCAGCAGGCCCTTGCTCGCCTTGAGCCCGACCAGGCCATTGAGCGCCGCTGGCACGCGGCCGGAACCGGCGGTGTCGGTGCCCAGGGCGAAGCTCGCCAGGCCCAGGGCCACGGCCAGCGGGGAGCCTGCGCTGGAACCGCCGGACGGATAGTCCGGATGCACGCTGTTGCGGCAGGCGCCGTAGGGCGAGCGGGTGCCGTTGAGCCCGGTGGCGAACTGATCGAGGTTGGTCTTGCCCAGCGGCACGGCGCCCAGTTCGATCAGTTGCTGCACAACGGTGGCCGAGCGTTCGGGCACATAGATAAACGCCGGGCAGGCGGCGGTGGTGGGGACACCGGCCAGGTCGATGTTGTCCTTGATGGCGAACGGCACGCCGTACAGCGGCAGATCCTCAGGCGTGCGTGCTTCCAACGCGACTAGATAGGGCTCCAGCTCATCGGTGCTGAGCAGGTGGATGAACATCCGGAATTGCGGGTTCAGCTGTTCGGCTTGCGCGCGCACGGCCAGGATCAGTTCGCGAGGCGTGGTCTGGCCGCTTGCGTAGCGGGCTTTCAGCACGTTCAGGCGCAGGTCTTGTTTCATGCAGGTTCTCCTTCGGTCTGTTCGGCTTGCACCACTACGATCACTTGCCCGGCGCGCACCGCGGTGCCTGGCTCCACGCGGATCTCGCGCACAGTGCCGGCGCAGGTGGCCTGCACCGGGATTTCCATCTTCATCGACTCGAGTACTACCAGGGTGTCGCCGGGCGCGACCTGCTCGCCGAGGGCCACCTGGACTTGCCAGAGGTTGCCGGCGATGGGGCTCTCCACGCCGTTGTGGCCGGGGGCCAGCGACGGCTCGTCGGACACCGGGGCGTTGGCCTCGGTGCTTTCGAAATGAGCCTGGCCAGTTTCCAGCCAGCGTTGGCGCTCGGCGGCGAAGGCCGCCTGCTGCTGCGCGCGGAAGGCGTCGATGCCCTCGGCCTGTTCGGCGAGGAAGGCCTGGTAGTCGGCCAGGCGCAGGCGGCTGTGCTCGATGCGCAACGGGAAGCGGCCCAGCGGAAAGTCTCGGCGGATGCCCAGCAGCTCTTCGGCGCTCACCGGGTAGAAGCGGATCTGGTCGAAGAAGCGCAGCAGCCACGGCTTGCCGTCGAACGCCTCCACCTGGCGGTAGCGGTTCCACATCTGCAAGGTGCGGCCGACGAACTGGTAGCCGCCGGGGCCTTCCATGCCGTACACGCACATGTAGGCGCCGCCGATGCCCACCGAGTTCTCGGCGGTCCAGGTGCGGGCCGGGTTGTACTTGGTGGTCACCAAGCGGTGGCGCGGGTCCAGCGGGGTGGCCACCGGCGCGCCCAGGTATACATCGCCCAGGCCCATCACCAGGTAGCTGGCCTCGAACACCGTGCGCTGCACTGCATCCAGGTTCGGCAGGTCGTTGATGCGACGGATGAACTCCAGGTTACTCGGGCACCAGGGTGCATCCTTGCGCACGGTGGTCATGTATTTCTCGATGGCCAGCTGGCAGGCCGGATCGTCCCAGGAAAGCGGCAGGTAGACTATGCGCGAAGGCACTTCCAGGTCTTGCGCGGTGCACACGGCGGCCCACAGCTCGGTCACCACCGCCAGCATTTGCGTCAGCGCCAGGGTTTCTGGCTGGTAGTGCACCTGCAGCGAGCGGATGCCTGGGGTCAGGTCGATGACCCCGGGCAGCGCCCGGGCCTCCAGCGCCTGCATCAACGCGTGGCCACGGAAGCGCAGCACCAGGTCCAGCTCGGCGGCGCCGATTTCCAGCAGCAGGTGGGTGTCGCCGGACAGTCGCGCGACCAGGCGCGTATCGTCCTGGCCGATGTCCAGCACGATGGGCGATTGCAGCGGGCCGGCCGCGGCGGGCACGTACTCGACCACCGGCAGCGCCGCCAGGCGGCGGGCTTCGGCCAGGTCGACAGGCACGAAGCGCAGCTTGTCGCCGGCCTTGAGCTGGCCCAGCTGCCACAGGTCGGCCTCGATCACCGTGACCGGGCAGACGAACCCGCCCAGGCTCGGGCCGTCTGGGCCGAGGATCACCGGCATGTCGCCGGTGAAGTCCACCGCGCCGATGGCGTAGGGGTTGTCGTGGATGTTGGAGGGGTGCAGGCCGGCCTCGCCGCCGTCTTCGCGCACCCACTCAGGCTTGGGCCCGATCAGGCGCACGCCAGTGCGGCTGGAGTTGAAGTGCACTTCCCAGTCGGTGGCGAAGAAAGTTTGGATATAGCCTTCGGTGAAGTATTCCGGCGCACCGTGGGGGCCGTAGATCACGCGGATCTGGCGGGTGGCCGCCAGATCTGGCTGGGCGGGCAGGGTGGCGCCGCTGCTGCGGTCAGCCAGCGGTGCCAGGTGCAGGATGTCGCCGGCGCGCAGGGCGCGGCCGGCATGCCCGCCGAACTGACCGAGGGTGAAGGTGCTCTTGCTGCCTAGGTAGTCCGGCAACTGGATGCCGCCGCGCACGCACAGGTAGCTGCGCGCGCCGGGGCCGGCGATGGCGCCCATCGCCAGCACGCTGCCGGGGCTGATCGCAAGTGCGGTGTTCAGCGGCGCAGGCTGGCCGTCGAGGGTCAGCGGCAGGTCGGCGCCAGTCACCGCCACCACGGCGTGGGTGTTGAAGCGCAATGTGGGACCGGCCATGGTGATCTCAAGCCCGGCGCTGCCTTCGGCGTTACCCAGCAGCCGGTTGCCCAGGCGCAGTGCACGGCTGTCCATGGGCCCTGAAGGCGGTACGCCCACGGCCCAGTAACCGAGGCGGCCGGGGTAGTCCTGCACGCTGGTCTGGGTACCGCCGCTGAGCACTTCGAAGGTTTCGGCGCGGTAAACCAGGCCTTCCAGGCAACGGGTCCAGGGCATGCCGCTGGCGAACGGGCCGTCGGCGAGGATCTGGCGCAGGTAGTCGCGGTTGGTCTGCACCCCGTACAGCGCGCTGTGCGCCAGGGCGTCGTCGAGCTGGCGGCAGGCCTGCTCACGGTCGTCGGCCCAGGCGATCAGCTTGGCGATCATCGGGTCGAAGTACGGCGGGATCTCGCAGCCGGCCTCGACCCAGGTGTCGATGCGCAGCGCCTGGCCATCGGCAGGCGGGAACTCGACGCAGGTCAGCAGGCCTGGGCTTGGCTGGAAGTCCTTGCCAGGGTCTTCGGCGTACAGGCGCGCCTGCACTGCGTGGCCGCGCGGGCGCAGGCCGGCACGCAGGCTGTCGAGCGGCGGCAGGTCGCCGGCGGCCAGCTGGATCATCCAGGCCACCAGGTCGACGCCCCAGACCTGCTCGGTGACGCCGTGCTCCACCTGCAGCCGGGTGTTCACCTCCAAGAAATAGAAGCGCTGAGCCTCGCTGTCGAAGACGAACTCGACGGTACCGGCGCTGCGGTAGTTCACCGCCTTGGCCAGCTTGATGGCGGCCGTGCACAGGGCTTCTGCCATACCGGCGGGCAGGTTCGGCGCTGGGGTTTCCTCAAGCACCTTCTGGTTGCGCCGCTGCACCGAGCAGTCGCGCACGCCTAACGCCAGAACGTCGCCCGCGCCGTCGCCGAACACTTGAACTTCCAAGTGGCGGGCACGCTGGATGTACTTCTCGATAAATACGCCGGCGTCGCTGAAGTTGTTCTGGCCCAGGCGCTTGACCGTCTCGAACGCCTCGCGCAGTTCATCGGCAGCGCGGCATACGCGCATGCCGATGCCGCCGCCTCCGGCGGTGCTCTTGAGCATGATCGGGTAGCCCACCTGCTCGGCGGCGCCCAAGGCGTCGTCGAGGCTGGCGAGCAGGTCGGTGCCTTCTAGCAGCGGTACACCGTGCTGTCGGGCCAGGGCACGGGCGGTGTGCTTCAGGCCGAACACTCGCAGTTGCTCGGGCGTCGGGCCGACGAAGGCAATACCGGCGGCCTCGCAGGCCTCGGCGAAGGCGGCGTTCTCGGACAGGAAGCCATAGCCTGGGTGGATGGCCTGGGCGCCGCTCGTCTTGGCGGCGGCGAGGATCTTGTCCACCACCAGATAGGTGTTGGCGGCCGGGCCGTCACCCAGGCTCAGGGCCTGGTCGGCTTCGAGCACATGGTGGCTGGCGAGGTCGGCTTCGGAATAGACCGCAACGCCTTTTACGTCGAGCGCACGTAAGGTGCGCAGCACTCGGCAGGCGATGGCGCCACGGTTGGCGACCAGCAAGGATTCGAACATGACAACGTCCCCCGGAGGCGAATGGCTGCCTCGGCTGGGTTGCGGGTCGTCCCGCAGTTTCACGGCTGCCCCGGGGTCGTCCCCAGGCAGGCACCAGGATTACTGGCGAGTGCGCGTAGCTGGTGGCGCTGGCGGGTCTGCGCGCAGCAGGCCGGCACGGAAGGTCAAAGCGTTGAACAGCGCCGGGCGCAGGCGTTGCAGCAGGCGAGTCAGTCCCATATCAGCAGCTCCGCAGGGGTGGGGTTGTAGCCGTTGCAGGGGTTGTTCAACTGCGGGCAGTTGGAGATCAGCACCATCACGTCCATTTCGGCGCGCAGCTGCACGTACTTGCCCGGCGCCGAGATGCCGTCCTCGAAGGTCAGGCCGCCCTCGGGGGTGACCGGCACGTTCATGAAGAAGTTGATGTTGGGGCTGATGTCGCGCTTGCCCAGGCGTCCGTCGTGGCAGCAGGCGCGCAGGTAGTTGTCGCGGCAGCTGTGCATGTAGCGCTTGTCCAGGGCGTATCGCACGGTGTTGCTCTCCTGGGCGCAGGCGCCGCCGAGGGTGTCGTGGCGGCCGCAGTTGTCCTCGGTGATGGTCAGCATCGGCCGGCCGAGGTTGGAGTACAGCACGCTGCCGGCCCCCAGGTAGACATTGCCCTGGTTGCGCAGGGTGCGTTGCACGTCGTAGCGCTCGCGGGGGTTGGCAGTGCTATAGAACAGCGTGTCGACGGCCTGGTTGCCTTCCAGGTCGAGAATGCGCACGGTCTGCCCGGCCTTGACTTCGGCCAGCCACGGCTCGCCGGCGGGGATGGTTGAGCGCGATACGACGCGTTCGGGCTGCAGGGTTTGAGTCATGGTCCAGGTCCTCAGGCGAACAGGCGACGGGTGTTGATGAAGCCGCGCTCGTTCTCCGGGCGCGAGGTGCGGCAGTGCTCCGCGACGCTTTCGTCGGCGTGGCTGAAGGTCAGTTGCACAGGTTTGGGCGCGTAATCCGGCGCCGGGTCCATCGGGTGTTGCAGGGCGGTGATGACGAACAGCGTGTCCATGGGGGCGTACAGCTCGATGTAGTCGCCGGCCTTAGCATTCCCCGGGGCAAAGTGCAGCGCACCGTCGGCGGCAACGTCGACCCGGCTGAACAGGTTCAGGGGCATGGTCAGGTCGGACAGTTGCATGCCCCACTTGCCCATTTCCACCAGCAGGTTGTCGGTGCCGTTGCGCAAGAACCCGTTGCGCAGTTCCTGGTAGCGGCCTTCGCCGTATTTGGTTCGCACTTCGCGTGCGTTGAGCACGCCGCCGATGCTGTCACTCCAGCCGCAGGAGTCGTGGGTGATGGCCGCCAGCACCCGGCCCATGTCCGAGTACAGGCAGTGGCCGGCGGTGAGCTTGGCAGTGTGCTGGCACTTGAGGCTGTCGGGCAGGTTGAGCCGTTCGCTCTTCTCGTTGGCGTTGAACAGCATCAGGCTCAGGTTGGCGCCGCCTTGCAGGTCGGTGAAACGCACCAGTTGCCCGCGCTTGAGGACGAAAGACAGGTGGCCGCCGCCGGGCAGGTGTTCTTCGGCAAAGGGTTGCGGATCGGTCATGGTCAGTTTCCTGGTTGCGGTTGGAGGATTGGCCCCGGCGCGGCCACCGGGGCCTGCTGGCGGGTGCTGTTGAGCGGCAGGTCGTAGGTGACCCGCGAGCCGAAGGCGTAGGGCGCGTGGGGGTCGACACGGGTCTTGTCGAACACCAGCAGGCGGGTGCCGAGGTTGAAGCCTTCGCTGAGGTCGTGGGTGACCATGAACACGGTCAGCCGGGTTTCCTGCCACAGCTCCAGCAGCAGCGCGTGCATGTCCTTGCGAATGCCCGGGTCGAGGGCGCCGAACGGCTCGTCGAGCAGCAGCACCTTGGGCTTCATCAACAGTGCCTGGGCAATCGCCAGGCGCTGCTGCATGCCGCCGGACAGTTGCGCCGGGTACTTGTCCAGGGCGTGGCCCAGGCCTACCCGGGTCAGCAGGGCGGCCGCCTGCTCGCGGGCGGCGCGCTTGCGCTGGCCGAGCAGGCGCCCGAGCAAGGTTGCGTGGGGCATCTCCAGGCCAAGCGCGACATTGTCCAGCACGTTCAGGTGCGGGAACACCGAATAGCGCTGGAACACCACGCCGCGGCTGGGGTCGGGCTCGGCCGCCAGCGGCTGGCCGCCGAGCAGGATCTGCCCGCGCGATGGCCGCTCCTGGCCCAGCAGCAGGCGCAGGAAAGTGGACTTGCCGCAGCCCGAGGCGCCGACCATGGTGCAGAACTCGCCCTCGGCGATGCTCAGGTTCAGGCCTTCGAGCACCACGTGCTCGCCGTACTGCTGCCAGACGTTGCGTACTTCGATGTAGCTCATGGGCGACCCCCTTCGTACCAAGGGAAGGCCCGTTGGGTCAGTTGCTTGAGCGACCAGTCGGTGAGCCAGGCCAGCAGGGTGATCCAGGCCACGTAGGGCAGTATCATGTCCATGGCCAGGTAACGGCGCACCAGGAAGATCCGGTAGCCCAGGCCGTCTTCCGAGGCGATGGCTTCGGCGGCGATCAGGAACAACCAGGCCGAGCCCAGCACCAGGCGCAGCGAGGTGAGCAGGCGCGGCGCCAGTTGCGGTAGCACCACGCGCAGGATGTAGGTCCACGTCGAGGCGCCCAAGGTCAGCGCCTTGATGCGCAGTTCGGCCGGAATCTCGCGGGCGCGCTGCTCAAGGTCACGGGCCAGGATCGGGGTGATGCCGATGACGATCAGCATCACCTTGGACAGCTCCCCCAGCCCGAACACGATGAACAGGATCGGCAGTAGCGCCAGTGGCGGCACCATCGACAGCACCACCATCAGTGGCGACAGCGAAGCCCCGGCCAGCGGCAGCGCGCCGGCCAGGATCCCCAGGCACAGGCCGGCCACAGCGCTGATGGCCAGGCCGCTGGCCAGGCGGGTCAGGCTTGCGGCGGTGTCCTGCCACAGCAGGTAGGCGCCGCTGCGTTTGTCCTCGGTGAAGGCGACCTGCTTGATCGCCTCGCTCATCTGCACGGCGCTGGGCAGCAACTTGTCCCGCGGGTTCTCGGCCAGGCGGTGGGCCGAGCCGAACAGGTAGGCGCACAGCAGCAGGGCAAAGGGCAGGATGACCAGCATCAGCCGCGTGGAGCGGTCCGGGTGGCGATTCAAAAGACGCATGGCGTGTGTCTCCGCTCAAAGCTTGCCGTCGGCGGCCATCTGCACGTACTGGGGGTCGAAGCGGAGCTTGAGATTGGCCTGGTCGCCGACGCTCACGTTATTGGCGAAGCTCACGCCCACTGCGTTGCTGTCTTGCGCGCCGGCGCCCAGCAGGCCGTGGTCGAAGGAGAACTTGGCAACCTTTTCCATGGTCTTGGGCAGCGCGTTGCCATTGACGAAGGCCAGCGCAGCTTGTGGGGTGGCGAACAGGTAGGTGGTCGACAGCTGTGCCTCGTAGCCATCCAGGTCGGTGCCCGAGGCCTTGGCCATGTGCTCCAGGCCGGCCTTGCCGGCTGCCGACGGCTCGGCCATCAGCGCCATCACCTCGTACCAGGCACCGGTCAGGGCTTTGCCCAGCGCCGGGTTGTCGTGCAGGGTCCGGGTATTGACCACCATCAGGTCAAGGATCTCGCCGGGGATGTTGCTGGAGTCAAAGACCTGGGTTACGTCCTGGCGACTGTTGATCTGCCCAAGCATCGGGTTCCAGGTGGTCACCGCCTGGACCTGCGAGGTGTCGAAGGCGGCGGCGATGTCGGCGTCGGAGGTGTTGACCACCGTCAGGTCGCGCTCCTTGAGGCCGGCAGAGTCCAGGGCTCGGGCCAACAGGTAGTGGGACACCGACAGTTCCACCAGGTTGACGTCCATGCCCTTGAGGTCGGCGACGGTCTTACCCTTGCCCTTGAGCACCACGCCGTCGTTGCCGTTGGAGAAGTCGCCGACGATCAGCGCGGTGCTGTCGACGCCACCGGCTGCCGGGATGGTCAGGGCGTCCATGTTGGTCATGGTGCAGCCATCGAACTGGCCGGCGGTGTACTGGTTGATCGATTCGACGTAGTCATTGATCTGGGTGAGCTTGATGTGGATACCGTACTTGTCGGCCCACTTGTCGACGATGCCTTGGGCTGCGGCGTATTCCCATGGCATCCAGCCGGCGTAAATGGTCCAGCACACGTTGAAGTCGGTTTTGGGCGCGGCCTTGGCGGCGAAGCTGGTCAGAAGGACGAAGCCTGTGAGGAAAGCGGTGAGAAGGGGCTTTCGCATGGGGTGACTCCAGTTGGCGGTGGACGGACAAGGAGCAGCACGACACCCTTTGCAGTGGGTGGTCTGGCGTCTCCCGGGCTTTTATCCCGCCGTGTAACCTCAACTGGAGGTCGTCAGCTCTCGGTCCAGGCATCTGCTGTTGCAGATCGGAACCCTAGCCAACCATTTTCAAGTTTTGGTGCTTATAGCTCGCGCTACTCCCGCACGGCAGAGGTAATGCGAGATGCGTGCCAGGATGGGGGGGTACGGGGGAGCCGCTGCGGGCGCGGGCGCAGCAAAGGGCGGCGGGGGGGAGGGGAGTGATGGGCGGACGGGTTGTGAGGCGGATAGCGCGCTAATGCGGTGCGAGGCGCACCATGTTGGCGCCCGTGACGTTGCATCAATGCTGGTAGCGCAACGTCAATTCCAAAGGATGTCTTCGTAGTTGGGCCGGGGCACGGTCATGCGGTAATTGCAGCCGACGCCGCAGCTAGGTCACCAACCAGTGATGGTGCCCTGCATACAGTTCGCCAATGGGGTCGGAAGGGTTTGTTCGAGATCGGAGCACGACGTGGGGCTGCAAATGAGAACTATTCTAAAACATCGCTTATCAACTTATGTAGCGAGCACGCAGAAAAGTGAACCGACACATTCCCCTCAACTGTAAGCGAATGGAACACGCTGGTGCACTTCTACAGCCTTGGCCTGCCTGCCTCCCTCCAACGGCAATCGCCAGGCCTGGCCCCCCGAAGCGCGGGAACTGGCCCGCAGTGATAGCGACACCCCTTACTTTCACAGGTTTCTAGGGGCAGCAGGCGGTCAGTGACAGCTGTGCTATCAGTACAAGGATGCCGTCCTGTGATTAGCACGCACAGCATTCATGACAAGGTCGAACATCGCGGGCTGCTTCCGAGGTTGTGTAATCCGTTGGGCTTGCCTGAGTATGGAGAGAAACGGTAACTGGCAACGGATGTCGTCAAGTATATACGGCTGAATTACGCAGGTCGGCTAGCCTCTAGCGACCTAGGCTGCGACCGTTTGCCATTCAGTTTCAGGTATCTTTCGCAATTTCGGGATGTTTGGACGGCAATGGCCCAATGAATATCTGCTTCAGGCGCTTACGACCAATCACACGTGCCAGTTCTGCGATAACGCAATACATGAATATCAATGTAATCAGCAATATCTGAATTGCCCAGAACCGCGGCCAGTTCATCGAGGACCAGACCAATGCATTCGCATCCCAAAAACCGGGCGCCTCTTTCCAGTAATCATAGAGCCGTTCCAGATAATGAACGACCAGCGCGACCAGCGCATACATGAGTGTTTTCCAAGCGACATTCCATATCAGAGGTTTATCGGGAAACCGATTAATAAAAGGCAGCATGTCGGCTACCAGTACTGACTTGCCTAATATCATTGATGCGATCAGTACTGATGCAGAGACGGGGAGGTCTACGCCAGACCCCTTTATCATTAATGTGCGTATCAGGGCAACGATGTGCAGAATTACGAAAAAAAACAGAGTCGGTGGGAGCACCTTCATGAACTCATGTTTGATTTTGAGCATGATCGTATTCATTGAGAGCTTCCTTCAGTATGTCAAACTATAGAGTGAACTCGATTTCAGTCCGCCAGCCGATGATCGGGGGACCTACAGCCTATTTTTCAACGCCCGGAATGCATTGATCATATCGCATGTAATCGTGGCTTTGATGAATCGACACATACTCCTCTCTGTAAGACCCAGGCTGCGCATGGGTACGGATAGAACAATTTTTGAGCTCCCAGCTTCGGAGCTTCTTGCGCTAGCGTACCGCGAGGACTAAGCTAAAAAGGTAATGCCTGAAAGCTCCTTTTGATGCTCCTCTTTGCGGCCAATCCTAGGCCGCTTTTTTTATAAGTACGCCACTAGCGCCTGCCAATCACTCATTATAAATCACTCTTTGATAATTGATTTATCGCCATGCAGCCGCCTGTGCTCCAAGGGTGTCATCTCGAACCAGCGCAGATGAGCACGGCAAAAAGAAGTCGTTCGGCGGTAGCCGAGTTCGCTTGATATTTGACCTATAGAAAGACTTGTTTTTTGAAGCATCTGTTCAGCCTGGCACCGGCGAATATGGTCTAAGCATTCTTCAAAGTCGATGGCTTCGTTAGCAAGCCGACGTTGAAGCGTGCGAGGATTTAATTGTAAAGCTAGCGCAACTTGCTCCAGTGTGCAACGCTGGGAGGGTAGAAGGATTTTAATATATTCATCTACTTGCGCTTTCAAGCCGCTTGCAGGAAATGCACGAAGCTCAAGAAAATAACGCACCATTTCATGTAGCTCAGCATCACGTTTGACGCTTATCTCTTCCAGAACATCAGATGGCATGATAAGGCAATCATGAGTTTGCTCGAACAAAACCGAGCAGCCAAAATAGCTTGAGTATTTATTGGCATCCCCCAGCGGCGGGTGTCGAAAACTTAGTGAGTGGGGTTTTAGTTTTCTTCCACGCAGTTCGCCAATCAACAACCACGCCGCTACTACCCATTTCTCGAGGGTATGAGGGCTAAGGGGTTGAGTGGCATTCGACGGTTCAAATTGCAGCACGGCCAGCCCAGCGCGGTGGTCGAGCCGGAAATAGACCAGTGGAGCGTAATGGCGCATGTATCTAATGATGGCCACCAATGCGTGCCCAACGGTCGGCGCCGAGGTAGCAAGAAATCTTAATGGACCGTCTAACGGTGCGCCTTGAACCGCAGGTAGATCGCAGTTTAAGTAGGGCAACCCCAATGCTTGGACGTCGCGTTTTAAAAATTGTGCGAGCTTACGATCGTAACCTTCGCCTACGTTATTGTCTTCAATTAGTCCCAATGTGCGTCGGAAGAAAGTAACGTCGCTATTTCTACACGTCTTCGTTCGCTCAGTTAATGGGGTGTCATCTTTATCGCGAATGCTTTCCATGGTTTCGCGCCTGTAGATTTGATTGGTGAGTTGGAAAGCACCCCACCTGTGTCCCAAGTGGGGTGCTAGCGGTTATTTCTTGAGCGCCTGGAACGAGCTGACCATGTCCTTGGCCCAGCCATCTAGAACCGCCTTCGCATCCTTCGCCTGCATGACTTGAGAGGAGTTGTCCAACTCTGCACCCGCCCCTTTGCGCACGACTTCTGCAACTACCTGGTTGGTTTCACCATCCAGGAAAGCTGCTTCGGTAGCAACGGATGTATCCTGATCACGGATACCCGTGGCGGTACTGATACCCGCGGCTAGCAGGGCAATCGGAATAACTTCATAAGGCCGCAAGCTTTTGGTTTTGGCACTCACTGCTGTGATCGCAGGACGCACCACTAAAACGCCTGGCCCAGGGCTGGTTGCCAACGGCAGTGCTTGGGAGAAATGGTTCTTGAGCGTTTGATCGTAATATTGGGTTATACCCTGCAGTGTCGATTGAGGAATTTTTTCGGTAGGCTGCGGCTTTGGATAGAACTGGCTGGGCTCCAGGTACACGCTTGTGTAGCGCTTTGCGTCCACGCCCGGTTTGATCCAGCGCATAACTGCTGCACCTGATGGCGACTTATCCTCCTTCAAAACACTGTAATCCTTGAGGAAGCCAGAATACTGATCGGCCTCCACATATTTACTTGCGCAGCCATGCAGCATGAGCGTGGTGAGGCAAAGACTTGCGGCCAATACCTTGGTTTTCATTTAGGATCTCCTTCCTTACGTTAGCAATACCCGCGTCTCTCAGAAGCGCCAGGTCGCGCCTGCGCCGATGATGTGTAAAGCGCTGTTGTCGTAACTGCCAGACAGTGTGGTACCGGATCGGCTCTTGGTCTGATTGATATCCATATCCCCCAGCCACACCAAGGTGTAGGCAAGGTGTAAGTCCAATCCTTCATCTACCGCGTAGTTGACGCCAGTCGCCAACCTCCAAGCCTCACCCATCGGGTTGTCGACGGTACGATCGTCATCATCCACGGCGGAGCTGTCGTAACCCAGGCCAGCGCTCCAGCGCCATTGCGGAGTTGCCTGATAGAGGGCGCCGACGGAGGCATGCCAGGTATCTTTGTATTTACGGTCTACGGTGCGGCTGGTACCGCCGCCGTTGGTGTCGACATCTACACCTACATCCCCGAAGTCACTCCAATCCTGCCAACCAACGCTCCCTAGCAGCGTCCATCGGTTGCCCAATTCATGTGCAATGCTGGCTGTTACGGTCTGCGGGACGTTCAAGTCGAGCTCTAGAGAGTCGACATCCAAGCGGCGTAGTGCTGCATTGAGCAGTGGGTTACTGATGTCTTTGAGGTGGGGTTTATCGTCAAACTCCAGTTTGACCTTGCTGGTGTACGCAAGGCCGACACGCGTACTTGGATTCACCTGATAGAGCACCCCGAGATTGACGCCGACCCCGACATCGGTGTCCTTGTATTCCAACTGGCCGTCTGGACGATCGGCCAGCCCCAGTAGGTTGTTGTTGATGGCCATCTCTGTGCGGTAGTAGCCAACCATGATACGCGGGCCAATGCCGATCGACAGGTCATCTGTAAACTTGTAAGCCCACGTAGGCTGCAACGACACCCCGATAATCGCAGCCTCTTGCGTAAAGTAGCGGCCGGCCCAGTCATCGTCGTAGTCCAGTGCCAGGCCGAAGTTACCGTACATACCAAATCCGATGGCCGAGCGTTCATCAATTTGATGACTGACGAACAGGCTGGCACCTGGGAGGTATTCAAGCGAATTGCCCCCTTCGTTTCCATCGAACTGGTTGTTACTGCCACGGGAAAATCGCAAGTCACCGAGAATGACCTGCGCATTTGCGCTGATTTGCGTGCCCTTTAGTTGGGTAATCCCTGCCGGGTTGCTCATCAGCACGCTGGGATCATTTGCCAGGGCGGCCGAGCCTGCGTTAGCCAGTCCGTTGCCTTCCTGACCCGCTTCATAAATCAGGATCCCACCTCCCCAACTGGAAGTGGCATGGATGGCTGCGGCGAGAGCGAGTGCCTGTGCACAAAATGGGCGCAGTCGCAGGCTGAGTGCAGAGCCGGCTCGATAAGTTTTCATAGTGGCTCACTCCGAATTCTGAGTGCTGCGAGGCCGAGCAAAGCCTTCGCCCATTGAACGTGGCAAGGTCTCCAGAACCTGTAAGGAGCCTTGCCTACGCCCGCTAACGCCAGAGCGCCTTTAAGGCGTGACGATTGGGAACCAGAAGTCGAAGTTATCCATGTAGCTCATCAATTCCTCAAGCTTGGCTTCGGCGCCATCCACCTTGATAGCGCCCGAAGAGACAGCATCCTTGAGGGTGGTTTCTTTGAGCATCAGTTTGTTTAACGTGTCCCGAGTCAACGTTACCTTGGCATCGGCGTTTTTCGCCTGCATGCCTTCGGTGTGGTTAAGTACACCGTTAACCATCTCCAGCGCGTACTGCTGTTTGAGGTCGGTGAAATCGAAGTTCAAGGTGATGTGCTTGTCCCCAACTTCAGGCCCTTTCAAGCGCATGGCCAGGAAGTCGAAGAACAGGTCTAGATCCATCGCCTTGACGGTGTCGGGGCTGGCGGTGTCAGGCGTTGGCAGTTTCTGTACGCCATTGCGCAGTTCCTGGGCGCCAGTCAAGTAGAAGTTGCGCCATGGGCCGCTCTCGGCCTGGTAACCGAGTTGCTCCAGCGTGTCGGCTTGAAGGTTCTTCGCCGCCTGATTGCTCGGGTCGGCGAAGACCACATGGTTGACCACCTCGGCCACCCAGCGATAGTCACCCTTGTCGTAGTACTCCTTGGCTTTCTTCAGCACCGCGTCGGCCCCGCCCATCATGTCGACGTAGCGCTTGGCTTGCTCATCCGGCGGCAGCTCCCACAAGGTGGCGGGGTTGCCGATAAACCAGCCTAGGTGCAGCACATAGGTAGCCTTGACGTTGTGGTTCAGCGAGCCGTAGTAGCCCCGGTTGGAGAAGCGGTTGGCGATCGACGGGGGCAGTTTTACCTGCTCGGCGATCTCGGTCATGGTGTAGCCTTTGTTGGCCAGGCGCAGGGTCTCATCGTTGATGTAGCGGTACATGTCCCGCTGAGAAGACAGTTGATCCTTGACTTCCTTGTTGCCCCAGACCGGCCAGTGGTGCATGGCGTACATCACCTGTACATCTTCACCCCACAGTTTCAGCGCTTCATTGAGGTATTTGGACCATGGCAGCGGCTCGCGAATCTTCGCCCCACGCAGCGAATAGGTGTTATGCAGGGTGTGGGTGGAGTCTTCTGCGGTGTTGAGGGCCTTCTTCTCCTTGATGTAATAGAGCATCTCAGCGGGCGCCTCGCTGCCCGGCGCATAGAGGAACTCGTAGGTCAGGCCATCGATTGTGTGCTTCTCGCCGGTCTTCTCGATGATGTCAGTGGGTGGAATCAGGGTCACAGTACCCGCCGAAGTGGTAGTGCCCAGGCCCGCGCCGAGCTGGCCGGTTTCGTTCGGCGGCAGCAGGTTGCCGTACATGTAGCTGGCACGGCGGCTCATTGCGGTGCCTGCCATCACGTTCTCGGCCACGGCGTGTTCGAGGAAGCCTTTTGGCGCATAGATCTTGACCTTGCCGGCCTTGACGTCGTCCTCGTTTACCACGCCACGTACACCGCCGTAATGGTCGACGTGACTGTGGGTGTAGATCACCGCGACTACCGGTTTTTTCGGCCGATGCTTGAAGTACAGATCCAGCGCTGCCTTGGCGGTTTCCGAGGAGATCAGCGGGTCCATGATGGTGATGCCTTCCTTGCCCTCGACAATGGTCATGTTCGACAGGTCGTAGTTGCGCACCTGGTAGAGACCGTCGGTAACTTCGAACAGGCCAGAGATGTTGATCAGCTGCGATTGGCGCCACAGACTGGGATTGGTAGAAGCAGGGGCAGCTTCACCTTCCTTGATAAAACCGTACTTGCTTGGGTCCCAAATCATATTGCCGCTAGGGCCTTTGATCGGCTCGGAAGGTAGCGGTGCGATGAACCCCTTGTGTGCCAATTCAAAGGAGGTCTTGTCGTTGAAGGGGAGCTCTTTGAGCAAGGCGTTGTTGGCAGCTTTAGTGGCATCGGTGGCGGGCTTTGGCGTTTCGGCGGCCCATGCCTGTGTGGTAAGCGCGATAGCACTCGCCAGCAGGAACGAAGACCCGAGTTTCCAAAGAGCCGATGGCGTTGCGGTTGCTTCTTCAATACCCGGTTTCGCATTCAATATCATGACAAGCTCCCTTTGAATTGATGCGCTGTACCGATGCGGTAACTGCCAGCGATAGATGTCACACAGCGAAGTAGAGTAGTCACGTCCCAATGACCCGATCGCCAATCACCCATCTCTTATCACGACATTGCTAGTCATTAATGAGACGCAAATCTACTCGACAGACTCTACACATTAGGCGACATCAACCGTCTTTCAAGCAAAGGCCCAAAAAAAGTGAACTATTTCGCCAACCGCTCAACGTGGCACTTTGATGTCAAGCTAGCGATATAATTATTGGTCCGCATACCGCTAGCAACACATTGGAAACGGCATAACAGACGGTAAAGCCTACTACGGGTGTATTGCTCCCTGATTGCTCAATGATCTTGTTCATTGAAGCAGCTTCGGTCTGGGCTCCAGCCAATGCCCCGAACAAGATCATTGGATGAAGCCCAAGGACATAGCGCCCTATGTAGAGCGTCACCAACGGTGGGATCAGGGTGACCATGGCGCCTGCCACTACAAGTGCCAGCCCTTGCTCAACGATGGCCGTGAGTGCAGCAGGCCCCGCGAGTAGGCCCACTACTGCACCAAAAGCAGTCAACCCAAATTCCGAGAATGCCCACTGTGCTGCGGGAGGAAGGGAGCCGAGTTCTGGGTGTCGCGAGTTGTACCAACCGATCACAAGCCCTGTGAGCAGGATGCCGCCACCAATTCCCAGTTCGACTGGAATCATGCCGATATGGGTCGACAGCAAGCCCATTAAAGACCCGACAACCAACCCCAGAGCGTGGATGGCAATGTCCGTGCGATGGCTAGCTTTCCGTTCACGGCCCAATTGAGCCGCTAGTCCGTCAACGCTAGCGGCGCGGCCTGTCAAGCTAATCAGATCGCCGCGGCGCAGCACCGTTTCGGGTAAGAGTGGTAATGGCAGTCCTTGGCGCGTGATGCCCGTCAGAAAGCACCCCATGCGTTCTGCACCTAGGAGTGCCAGCTTGATTTGATGGATTGTGCGGCCGGCCAATCGACGATTAGTCAGCACGACGTCTGCGCTGCGCGTGGGAAAAGAGAGGCTAAGCGGGTGATCAACTTCAGGACCCACCCAGGTGTCGAGGTGTCCTACTGAGTCGCGTAAGGCGTAGATAGCTAAGATGTCCCCTGGTTGCAGAACTGTTGCTGGATCACGCTCAATGATTTGCTGGCCCCGTATCACTCTCTCAATGCTCAGAGAGGGGTAACGAGCTTCGAAGTCTGCAATCGTGTGCCCCAAATCTTGAGCGTGATTGAGGCGATGGGCTCTCACCACAATGCGTGTGTAGGGAATGCTGATTGCTTCCTCATGCCTCTCGATACCCAGCTCTCGCTCAAGCGCTTGAGCACTGGCCTTCAAGTCCACCCCTAACAGCCGGGGAGCAATACTCCCCACAAAAACAATCAACCCGACGGTGCCAAAAACGTAGGTGATGGCATACGCCACAGCCATGTGACTGTTAAGCTCGGCCTTTGTGGCGGCGTCCATTGGTAATTGTGCAATTGCACTGCTGGCCGTGCCCATGATCGCCGTATCAGTTAATGCGCCTGCTCCAAGGCCTGCCGTGAACCCCGCGTCAAAGCCATACAGCGCATTCATGGCGAGGATGACTGCCAGTGCTGTGCCGCACAAAACCACTGAGAGCAAGACAAGCTTTAGCGTGCCACGGTTAAGGCTGCCGAAAAACTCGGGCCCACTCTTGAAGCCCACCGCGTAGATGAACAAGGCAAAGAACACGGCTTTCAGTTCATGAGGCACTTGCAACCCAATCTGCCCGATCAGTAGCCCCATCAGCAAAGCGCCTGCGACGGACCCGAGGTGGAAGCTTCCAATCCGCACGCGTCCCAACATCACTCCCGAAGCAATCGCCAGAAAGACAGCGATTTCGGGGTTGGCACGTAATGCACCAACGGCCAGGTCCATCATCGCCTTCTCCTCGTCCATTTAGGATCAATTTGGTCCCACTCAGTATGATCAATATCCTCCCGCGATATAGAAGTGTCGTGAAATGCGCATCGTTTGAAACGATGCTCGTGTGCTTTAGTCATTAGGCTGGCGTGTTAAGTGACGCCCATTTGAGCCTTGGACGACAGACGAAAACTCACCATGACTCAACTACATGAACTCATTATTTGCGAGTACTGCGATGCGGTGTATCACCGTACGCCCTTGCTACGTCATCAGAGCGCTCGGAGCATCCGGTGCGGGGGTGTGCTCTACCGGCACAATAGCTTGAGCGTGGAGCAGCGCCTGGCGCTCAGCGTAACGGGGGAGTGCTGTTGATTTTCGCCAATGCTTATCCGGTTATGACCATCAGCATGAGGGGCATCTCCAATTCGGCGACTCTCTGGGACGCGGTGATGATCCTCAGCAACGGTAGCATTACGTTCATCGCACTTGTTCTGGCATTAGCGATCATTTTTGCACCGATGCTGCAGATTGCCGTGCTGTGCTGGGTCCTTGGCTTTGCAATGCAGGGGCGCCGAGCGCCTGGGTTGCGGGCTGCATGAAGGCGCTGGAAAAATTGCGACCTTGGAGCATGCTGGAGGTCCGCGATCTGTGGGACCAAGTATGAATGACCCAGCGCTGGCCGAAGATCTGAAAGTCTGCTTATGCCATGGTTGTGGCCAGACTTGTGATGTGCGCGTTGCGGCGCATCAGTGCGTTAGATGTGGAGCGCCCTTGCACCATCGCAAAACGTCTTGAGCATGTTTTCCGCTATGAGCTTTGACCCCCGTCTGATCTGGGATAGTCAGCCACAACAAGGAGAGTGCAACGATGGCGCAGGACACTGAACAACGCCGTGCAGGTCAGGCCCAAGTGCGCACACGGCGCCTCAACTTTTCATTGGTCTGGGTTGTGCCGATTCTGGCCTTGTTGGTGGGCGCTTCACTGGTTGTACGCAATTACCTCGAGAAGGGGCCCATGATCTCGATTTCCTTCCGAACCGGTGAAGGCCTGGAGGCGCACAAAACCCAGGTTCGTTATCGCAGTGTGGTCATTGGTGAGGTCGCATCCGTGGAGCTGGCCGACGACCGCAAGAGCGTTGTAGCAAAGGTGGAACTCTCCAAAGAGGCCGAGTCGTTCGCCACAGAAGGCGCGAATTACTGGGTGGTCCGCCCCCGTATCGGTGCAGGTGGTGTCTCAGGCGTCGATACCTTGCTATCCGGTGCCTTCATAGGTGCCGATGCGGGTGAATCTAATGTGCCGGAGAAAACCTTCATTGGTTTGGAATCTCCCCCTCCCGTTACGTATGGGGAAAAAGGCAAGCGCTTCCTCTTGACCGCCGATGACCTGGGCTCCCTCGACATTGGATCCTCTATTTACTACCGCCATATTCCTGTCGGGCAAGTTGTTTCCTATGCGCTGAAAGAAGGTGGCGAAGGGGTCGACATTGGTGTTTTTGTAAACGCCCCCTACGATGCGTTTGTTACCACGGATACCCGTTTTTGGAATGCAAGCGGCATCGACATGGAAGTAGGGGCCAATGGTTTGAAAGTCGAGACCCAGTCTTTGTCCTCCGTCCTCGTGGGCGGTTTGGCATTCGCTGCGCCCGAAACCTTTACCCGCAGTGAACCGGCTGCCGATCAGCAAAGCTTCACGCTCTTTGCAGACCGTGACGCGGCTCTCGCTCCCCCTACAGGGAAGGCGCAATACCTGCGATTGAGATTCGACCAGTCTATGCGGGGGCTATCTCCAGGCGCACCCGTGGAATTCAAGGGGGTTGAGTTCGGCAAAATCACATCGGTGACCCTGGATTACGATGCGAAAAAGCAGCTGTTCCCCGTTGTGGTTGATGCTGTCATCTATCCGCAGCGTCTAGGGCCCGTACACCAAAAGATGCTGCAAGCTTTTAATCACACGCCTGAGGATGATGCCGGCGCACGGCGCCTGATCGGTACTTTTGTCGAGCATGGGCTCAGGGCGCAAGCCCGCAGTGGAAACCTGATCACCGGGCAGATGTTCATTTCGTTGGATTTCTATCCTGACGCTCCCAACGTGGCTTTCGACGACAGTGCACAACCCATCGTCATTCCGACGGTGTCGGGTAGCTTGGAAAAGCTTCAGGAGCAGTTGCAGCAAGTCGTCGAGCGAATCGGCAAGCTTCCTTTGGAGAGTATTGCCGGGAATTTGGATGGGACACTTCGCGAGTTGCGCACCACCCTCAAACGCGTCGACGGTCAAACGCTACCCGGTGTGACAGCTACTTTGGATCAGTTGCAGAATACCTTGCGCTCTGCCAATTCAGCGATCGCGGATGATTCGCCGCAGCGCGAAAAGTTAGGGGATACGCTGCAGGAGCTGGAACGCATGTCTCGTTCGCTACGAGACCTGGCGGACTATCTGGGTCGACATCCTGAGTCGCTTATCCGGGGCCGACCTAAAGCTGCCGGTGCTGAAAATCTGCAGCGTTGAATGGAACATTGGCCAAGGAGAGATACATGATGCCACCTCTATACCGGAGCTCGTTGGCGTTGCTGCTGACTGTGACTGCTGGCTGCAGCAGCATACCTAACAACTACCACACCCTTGTGCCACCTCATGCCAGCCGGGTCGCTGGGGAGCGAGTACACGTTGAGCGGGTCGCCGTTCCCCCTCAAGTTGATCGCCCTCAACTGGTGGTGCGACAAGGTGACAGTGGCCTCGCCATTCTGGAGACTGAATGGTGGGGGGCAAACCTTGTTGATGAGTTTGGCAGTGCTCTGCAGGACTTACTCGGTGGGTCGGTTGGGGGGGCTCGCAAGGCTGTTCTGCGGGTCGACGTACAGCGTTTCGATTCAGTGCCTGACCACTACGCCTTGCTTGATGCGGTATGGCGCTTGAAGCGACCGGGGTTGGATGAGCTCACTTGTCGCACGACGGTGCAAACGCCGGCGCAGAACAGCATCGAAAGCTTGGTGAGTGCTCAACAAGCGAACCTGCGCAAGTTAGCTGACGCGGTTCGGGTGAGCGCTGCAAATGGCTCTACCCGTTGCCCGGCAGGTTGAAGGTCTCAAGATGCATTCAGCCTCGATCAACCGGCCATGAGCCCGCGCACGGCATTTCAATGACTGTTGGCGTCGCCTGTGCTCATGTAGTCGGAAGGGGTGGACATGTTGCTCGTTCGGCTAGACCGTCAGCTGCTCCTGCGGTATCGATCAAATAAGACGATGAAGCGACACCGGCTAACTAATCACTTAGCTAACTGAGCGCCTCTGCGGCGCACAGGTTGATGTAGGAGAGTCTGAACATGCCCGATCATAACAAGCGCATCGGGATGATGCTGCTAGGCGCTGCCCAGCTCAGTTGCATCACCGCTCATGCAGATGATAATTCGGAATTGGCCAAAAAGGCGCAGAACCCTATCGCAGCGATGTACAGCCTGCCTGTCCAGTACAACTGGGACCAGAAAATCGGACCTTCCGGAAACGGCATGCATAGCGTCACGAACCTCCAGCCGGTGCTGCCTTTTTCATTGAATTCGGATTGGAATCTCATTTCCCGTACCATTCTGCCGGTGATAGATCAGCACGGACTTGTGGAAGGTGGGGCTGCTGACAAATCCGGAATAGGAGATGTTACTCAAAGCTTCTTCTTTTCACCGAAAAAGCCTACTTCAAATGGATGGATATGGGGGGCTGGCCCTGCATTGCTTTTGCCAACCGGCAGTGATGATGTGCTCAGCGCAGAACAATGGGCTGCGGGACCTACAGCCGTAGCATTGAAGCAGTCCAATGGCTGGACCCGCGGAATGCTGGCTAATCATCTGTGGGGATTGGACAGTGCGCCGGCGGATGACAAGGAACAAATAAGTCAAACCTTCCTTCAACCGTTCTTTTCTTACACCAACAGCTCATTTACGACGTTCGGCATCAACAGTGAATCGACGTACAACTGGAAAAGCCATCAATGGTCGGTCCCCGTCAATTTGACGGTCACCCAACTCCTAAAGGTTGGAGGTCAGCCGATGACGGTCCAGATTGGGCCTCGTTACTGGCTAGAGAGCACCACCGATGGCCCGGAAGGATGGGGATTTCGGGCAGCTATCACACTGCTATTCCCACGCTGAACACTCTGCCTATAACTGGCAGGCATTCTACGATCAGCGCTTGGCACCTGACGATTTGATGATGGCTTGATTAAAGGACTTACGCGGACGACCTATTGCTGGCCGTGGTCAGTGTTGAGACAGTCAGCCGTTGGCCTCGACATGGTCAGCGCCTGGGAGGTCGAGCGCCGCGCGGGTGGCGCTCGATCGCCCAGGCGCTGACCATGTCAGGGTGAACGCATCAGCCAGCGCCCGCGCCAGGCCGCTTCAAGCAACCGGTAGCCAATGCTTGACCGATGCCCTGCCACACTCGGACGACCCCCGCGCCAACGCAGCGGGCAGTGCCCAGTCAACCTTGTCCCGCTCCAGCAACAGCCGGAAGTTGGCCGAAATGCTTTCGACCAGCTCGGCATCCCTGACCTGGTCCAGCCCCGGATAAGGCTTGCCCTGATACTCCCCGTCATGGGTCAGCACCGCTTCGACACGTTCGCCGCTGGCCGTATACAGCGCCTTGATCAACTGGGCCTCGCGATCCTTGCTGGCGTTGCCGTGCAGCGCATAGTGAATGGCCAGCGCCGCCCCAAACGCCAGCGCAGGCGTTTGAATGCCATGCTTGCGGGCCAGGTCGATGCTGCTGAGGATGCGCTCGTTACGCTGCAATTTACGCATGGGGTCGCGCCCAACCCGCACGCAAGGGTCCTTGAACGAGGTTTTGCACCGTTCGAGAAACGCATTGGCAAAGCTGCTGACAACCTCTGACATCTGCGGGTATTCGGCCATCAACGCTGGCGCCACTTCCTGATGAATCAGGCGCTGCGCCAGCGCACTGACGCGGGCGTCCCCCATGCCCTGGCCGACCCAGGTGTGCCCCAGCAGGCTCGCATACCAGGCGATGATCGCGTGCGGCCCGTTCCACAAGCGGTTCTTGATGATCTGGATCTGGGTAATGTCCGCGACCGTTTTTACCTGGCGCAGCCGCTCCAGCAAATCACTGCCACGCTCCACGTACAGTGGCATGTCGGGCTCGCTGTTGAACAGGATCAGGTGCAACTGGCTCATGGCACTGCTGGATTGTGCAAAGGGCCTGAAGTGCCCGATAAGGCGTTCGTATTCAGGGGCTGGCGTGGCGGGTTTGCGGGTGACCGCTGGCTCATCTTCCAGGCTGTTCTTGAAGATCTGCGACTTAATGCGTAACTGCCGAACCAGCGCGTCATTGCTGATCTTGGAAACGATGCGGCTAACCACCGTTTCGGCGAAATGGGTCTTTTCCAGCACCTGCTTGCACACCTGTGGCGTGCACAGCAGCGCCAACTGCGCCTGCACCTGACGCCGGACGAACGCCGCACCGCCGATCTTGTTCAGCACGATCAGTACGGTCAGCTCGCGCCCCCTGCGTTCGAAGCGCCGCAGCAAACCCTTGGCAATGACCTTGGCCTGATGCGGGATGGCCTGCTCGGGCAGGCTCATGCCGACGACTTCGGCGGCGTTGTACATCTCGATTACCGCCTCTTCGTCGTCCATGTCGATCATGCGCACATTGTCGATGGTCTGGTCGAACGCGGTGGCGCCGTAGCGCACGCTGTAGCGGCCGAACGCAGCGACCGATTCGCGGAGCATGCGCGAACGGGTCGCGGCAATGATTTCGCAGGGGCGCGTGTAGCCGTCCCAATGGGACAGCACCTGGGTCAGGTAGCCGCCACCGATGGCGCCGAAGCCGTGGATGCCGACACGGAACTGGTTCAGTGAGGCAGGGAACGCCTCGTCGAGCGCCGGCATGCCCAAGTCGGGCACGCACTCGCTCAAGTCGGCGAGGAACGCGTGCATGCCACGGTAGGCCATGAGTGCGCCGGCCTTGACCTCGGGCGCGGGCGGCTTGATGTCCTCGATCAGGATTGCCTGGCCCCCGGCGCGGATCGCTGAGAGCAGGCCGTTTTCCGAGTCCTCGATCATGAAGCACTGGCCGGGTTGGCAATTGAGCGCGCGGGCGGCGTGCAGGAAGATTTCTGGGTGGGGTTTGCCTTGGCTGACTTCGTCGCCGCAAACGGTGATGTCGAAGTACTTGAGCACGTTGGCGTTGATCAGGTACTCCTCGGCGATGGCGCGGCGGCTGGACGTGGCGACCGCCAGGGTCAGGCCGGACTTGCGCAGGCGCTCCAGCACCTCGAGCAGGCCGGCTTTGATCGGCACGCCATGGTTGCGCACGTACGCCAGTTCGAGCTCATCGGCGCGCTGGCGGATCTGCGCATACGGGAAGTCATCGCCGTTGTGAGCTTTGGCGAGGGCCTCGGCCTTTTTCGCGCTCAGGCCCAGCGAGCCGATCAGCGTTTGCTCGCTCAAGGCGGTGCCGAAGATTTCCAGTGAAGCTTGCTTCAGCGTCCTGAAACGTAGGCGCTCGGTGTCGAACATCGTGCCATCCATGTCGAAGATGGCGCTGTGAATTTTCTTGCCCTGAAACATGATCATTGGGTGTTGCCCCTTTTTTGCGTGAGACATCCCGCCTTCAGCCACTGAATGGCGAGGCCGGTGCGATGACGGCGTGTGGGCGGTCAGGTAGGGGGCATGCGATCGACAGCGGGGCGCTCGGGGTTGACCCAGAGGTAGGGCGGGACGGCGCGGGGTGTGCAGAGGAGGGTGGCAAGCTTTGCGGCCAGGCGGGCGCCTGGTTTGACGTTGACGTCACGCCCACTGGCTGCTGCTTGGCTTGCAGGCAATGGGCGCACGTAGCGATGGATACGTGTGATTCCAAGCATAAGGTGCTTATCTTCCTTTTCTGATGACTGGCGTTCCTTTTTTACCCTTGCACGTATGCGCCGCCACATGCAAGGCGCCAGCAACAATCGTGCGGTTACCGCACACAAGCGCCTCAGCGCCACTCAAGCCCGCAGCGGGCACTCCGATACCTGCTCACCCACCATCGAAATCCGATGAGAAGGGGTGCCAACAGGACCATGAGGAGTACTGCCCGTATGTTTGCCGACCTGAAGATTCGCACCGGAATGTTCTGGGTGCTGTCGCTGTTCAGCCTGACCTTGCTGTTCTCCACCGTCAGTGCCTGGCGCGCGGCGGTGGGCAGCGATGAGCAGATCAGCGAACTGGACCAGACCGCGCACCAGTCGGACCGGTTGAACAATGCGTTGCTCATGGCGATCCGCGCCAGCGCCAACGTGTCTTCGGGTTTCATCGAGCAACTGGGCGGCCACGATGAGAGTGCGAACAAGCGCATGGCGCTGTCGGTCGAATTGAACGACAAGAGCCAGAAACTGGTCGATGAGTTCGTCGGCAACGCCCGCGAACCTGCGCTGCATGCGGCGGCCAAGGAACTGCAGGCCACCTTCGCCGACTACGCCAAGGCGGTGGCGGGGCAGCGTGAGGCCGTGCGGCAGCGCTCGCTGGAGCAGTACTTCAAGGTCAATACCGACGCCGGCAATGCCATGGGCCGCCTGCAGGCGCTGCGTCAGCAACTGGTAGCCACCTTGAGCGAGCGCAGCCAGCAGATCATGCTCGAGTCCGACCGCCGTCTGGAGCGCGCACAACTGCTGAGCCTGGGGCTGCTGGGCGTGACGTTGCTGCTGGCGGCGCTGTGCTGGGCCTTCATTGCACAGCGTGTGTTGCACCCATTGCGTGAAGCTGGGCAGCACTTTCAGCGCATCGCCGGCGGCGACCTGAGCGTGCCGGTGGTGGTGCAGCGGCGCAACGAAATCGGCCAGCTATTCCACGAACTGGAGCGCATGCAGCAGAGCCAGCGCGAAACCCTCGGCAAGCTCAGCAGCTGCACACAACAGCTGGCTGACGCGGCGACGGCGCTGAACACCGTTACCGAGGAAAGCGCCAATAACCTGCGCCAGCAGGGCCAGGAGCTGGAGCAGGCCGCCACTGCCGTCACCGAAATGACCACGGCGGTCGAGGAGGTCGCACGTAATGCTGTCTCCACGTCCGAGACCACGCAGGCATCGAATCAGCTGGCTGAAAAAAGCCGCCGGCAAGTCAACGAGAACATCGACGGTACCGAGGCCATGACCCATGAGATCCAGGCCAGCAGTGGGCACCTTGAGCAGCTGGTGGGGCAGGTGCGGGACATCGGCAAGGTGCTGGAAGTGATCCGCTCGGTGTCCGAGCAGACCAACCTGCTGGCGCTCAACGCCGCCATCGAGGCCGCCCGAGCCGGTGAGGCCGGGCGTGGTTTTGCGGTGGTAGCGGACGAGGTGCGTACGCTCGCCTACCGCACACAAGCATCGACCCAGGAAATCGAACAGATGATCGGGCGCGTGCAGCAAGGTACCGAAGCCGCGGTTGCATCAATGCAGGCCAGCACCAGCCGGGCCCAGTCGACCCTGGACATTACTCTGGCGTCGGGGCAGGTGCTGGAAGGCATCTACAGTGCCATCGGCGAGATCAACGAGCGCAACCTGGTGATCGCCAGTGCGGCGGAGGAGCAGGCCCAGGTCGCGCGGGAAGTGGACCGGAACTTGCTGAATATTCGCGAGTTGTCGAACCAGTCGGCGACAGGGGCGCAGCAAACCCGTGCGGCGAGCCAGGCGCTGTCGGGCCTGGTGGGGGAAATGACAGCGCTGGTAGGGCGGTTCAGGGTGTAAGCGCGACGTTCCGAAGTTGCCGAAGGGCCACCCAGTCAGCGTCCGGTGAAGGGCGGTTAATTATTGGCTGCCCGACGCCGCAGTAAAGCTTCAATAGCTCGGATTGCGAGGGGATACCCGTCAGCGCCCATGCCACAGATCACTGTATTGACCACGCCAGACATGATCGAGTGGCGGTGCAGTTCGTCCCGGGCATGAATGTTCGACAGGTGCAGTTCGACCAGCGGTGTGTCGAGTAATTTCAGCGCATCCAGTACTGGAATCGAGTGAAACGAAAGGCCAGCCGGGTTGATGATCACTGCAGCGCCTTGCTCGAAGGCTTCTTGAATCCAGTCGACCATGACGCCTTCGTGGTTGGTTTGGCGAAAGTCGCATATCAGGTCAAGTTCCAGCGCCAGGCTTTCACTGCGTTGGCGGATTTGCTCAAGCGTGGTGTGGCCGTAGATGTGCGGTTCACGGCGACCCAGCAGGTTCAAGTTAGGGCCGTTAAGGATGAAAACGGTGCGATTCATGATTGTCCTGCTGTGTTATTTGGAAAGGAGGGTGGTAGCGCGGGCTTCGACGGTGTCGTCTTCGGCGACGGCGTTCAGGTCGATGCCGCGGGTTTCCCGGCCGGTGATGATCATCGCCAGCGAGATCAGGTTGATCACCGCGCACAACGTCACCAGCGGCCACGGCGAGTTGTTCGACTGGCTCATCAGCCACACGGCGATCATCGGCATTGGGCCACCGATCACCAGATTGGCGCCTGTGTAGGCCAGTGCCGAGCCCGAGTAGCGGACCTGGGTAGGAAACGCTTCGGCGAATGCCACAGGTTGGATGCCGCTTTGGAACTGGGTGAAGCCCAGGAACAGCCCCATGATTGCCATGATGGCGGGGACGTTCAGGGTGTTGAGGATTGGGAAATAGACGAACAGGATCAGCAACGTCATGCACGAACCCAATGCCAGCGCCTTTTTACGCCCCCAACGATCGGACAGATAACCACCGGCAAGCGCACCGAAAATCGCGCACATGTTAGCCACCATCAGCGACATGAACCCTGTCGATTGGCTAAAGCCGAGGTGCTTGGTCAGGTAGCTGAGGGAGAAAATCACGATCAAGTAGAACAGCGCAGCGGGTGAGCAGAAGAACAGCATCAGTCGCAGGATGGTTTTGTAATGGCTGCTCACGGCTGATGTGAGTGGGCTCTTTTCCTGTTTGAGCGGGGCCTTCTTCAAGGCCACGAAGGCCGGGGTTTCATCGACTTTCAGGCGGATGAAAATCGCGACGATTACCAGGACGAAGCTCATCAGGAACGGGATTCGCCAGCCGAAGCTTTCGAATTGCTCGCTTGAAAGCGTCGCTGCCAGGCCCATCAATACGCCGTTGGCCAAAATCTGGCTAAGGGGTGAGCACAGGCCGAGCATGCCGGAATAGCGCCCGCGACGATCGGGGGAGGCGTGCTCCAGCGCCATCAGTTGCGCGCCAGTGGACTCGCCACCCAGAGCGAAGCCTTGAATGATCCGCAGCAGCACCAGCAGGATCGGCGCCCAGATACCCACCTGGCCGTAGGTGGGCAACAACCCCATCAGTACCGAAGCCAGGCCCATCATGGTTACGGTGGCCAGCATCAAGTTGCGGCGGCCGAGTTTGTCACCGAGGTAGCCACAGGTAATGGCGCCCAGGGGCCGCGCGGCCAGGCCGACACCGAACGTTGCCAGCGAAGCGAGCAGGCCTGCGGTGGGTTCCATCGCGGGGAAAAACAACTTGGGCAGAATGGTCGCGGACATCGCGCCATACAACGTGAAGTCGAACCATTCCAGGGCTGTGCCAATGGTCGCGGCGGTCACCGCTTTGCGAGGCATGCGCGAATCATGAGGCGCGTCACTGATTGTGCTCATAAGGGGGCTCGTCATTGTTTTTATGGTGTCGGAATACCCATACGATTCCGCTCGGGCTATGCAGTGGAAAGGAATCGTCGAAGTGAATAGACGTTAGCGCATCCTGCTTGCAGAATAATTATCGAAATCACGATAAATAGATAAGCCAGCCTTATGGGTAGCGATTATGGAACTGCGTCACCTGAGAGCGTTTGTGGTCGCCGCTGACCTGCAGCATTTCAGCCGGGCGGCAGAGCAACTGGGCATTGCACAACCGGCACTGAGCCAGTTGATGCGAACGCTTGAGTCTGAGCTGGGGCTGACACTGTTCCGGCGGGAGAACCGCGGCGTGGCGTTGACCGCTGCTGGCGAGGCGTTCCTGCCTCACGCGCGGCAGTCCATCGAGGCCAGCGAACGGGCAATGGCCGCGGCCCGGCGTGCCAAGCGGGGGGAGGTGGGCGAAATCAACATCGGTTACCACTCGGCATTGTTCGAAGCCAATTTGCCGCAATTGCTCCGGCATTACTTCAGCACGTTCCCCGAGGTCAAGGTGTCGCTGGTCGACGCCGGTATTCGCGCGCAGTTCGACATGTTGCTCGACAATAAACTCGACCTGGCCTTTGCCCGGGTGTTCAAGGACCACCTGCCGGACCGTCTGCGCACCCACCCATTCAGCCAGTCCAGGCTCGTCCTGCTCATCCCGGACAACCATGAATTGGCCGACCGCTTCAGCGGGGACCTGTCGACCCTGCGCCACGAAAAGTTCGTGTTTCTCCAGGACAGCACCGGCATCGGCCTGACCTCCCACACCCTCCAGGCGTGCCGGCAGCACCAATTGCACCCGCAGAACATCATGTATGTGCCGTCGCTGATGAGTATTCCTGGGCTGGTGGCCGCCGGCATCGGCCTGAGCATCGTGCCCGAAACCATGACCCGGCTGACCATGCCGGGCATCCGCATCGTGCCGCTGGCTCAAGCGGAAATGGTCAGTGAACTTTCGCTGATTTCACGGATTGACGAGCGTTCGCGTGCAGTGCTGCACTTTATCGAAGAGGCTCATGGGTGGGGGCTCGGTGGCCCGGCACCGGGCGGGCAGGGCACGGCCTACTTCAGCGGGACGTAGATATCCGTTTGCCATTGCTCCAAGGGCGTTTCCGGGTACGCGCTCAGGTAATGGAAGAACAGCGGATGGTCGCGCAGCTCTTCGTTGCTCGACGGCAACCAGTCACGATAAAGCGGGTAGATGGTTTCGCCAATGTAGTCAGGCGAACCGGTATGCCGAATCACCGCACAGCGCCCTGCCGGGATAAGCCGTTCGTGCACGCCGAAATCGTTGGGCTGCACAGCCTCGTCCATCTCGCCGCAAACGGCGAAGCGGAAGGCGTGCGCCGGTGTGGTGTCGGGGTTGTCGTAGGGGATGCCGAAGGTGCGGCTGCTGGCCACTGGCGATTGGCCGCTGTGCATGCGCCATTGGCGAAAACGCGCGACGCTTTCGCCGACCAGGGCGGGCGCACCTCGGTGTTCGAGCGCGGCTACGCGGGTTTCGGTGAAATCCACGATACGGATCTGCATGGTGATACTCCTGGAACGATGGGGAACAACGAATACCGCACTCCAGGCCTGCCAGTTCGGGGCCTTGGCGAACACGCTCGGCGCCCTGCCGAAGGCACGCTTGAAGGCTCTGGAAAAGGCTTCGGGGCTTTCGAAACCAGCGCCGAATGCGGCTTCCAGCACGGACGTTGCGGGCGAGGCGACCAGTTGGTGCGCCGCGCGTCGAAGCCGCATCAGTTGCACATAGCGTGAAACCGGAACGCCCATGAACGCCGTGAACTGCCGATGGAAGTGAAACGCCGAGAAGTTGGCGATGCGACTCAGTGCATTCACCGACAGGTCATCTTCGAGATGGTTGTCGATGTAGGCAAGCACGGCTTCGAACCGTTTTGCGTAGGTAGGGCTGTGCTGTGAGTCAGTCAACGAACGAAGCCTCTGGAAGGTGCGGTGAGCGCTAGCATCCTGTGTCCAGGCATCGAGGTGCCTAGCCGTGATTGCTCTTTCGGGGAGTCGTGTTGACCATAGCGTGGATGGCACCGAGTTTGCCGGTGCTTTCGGTCAGATCGCTCCCCCGTCATGAAGTGAAAAACCGCTGTCGTGCGATGAGAAGTGGCCGCAGCCACGGCTGCCTTAGAGTCGGAGCACAACACAACCGTGCCCGGAATCAAGAGCCGCCATGAGCAGATCCACGCAATCAAACGAGACCGTCACCCCCAGCCAGCCCCTGGCAGGCAACCCTCTGGTCAGCATGCGCCCGGCCGACCTGGCCAGTTCAGCCGGCTACCTGCTCAAGGCGGTGGGCACCTCGCCGCTCAAGGCGGGTGCCCATGTGGGGGGCTACCTGAAGGCGCTGCGCGGCATCGTCGCAGGCAACACCAACATCGCGCCAGACCCGAAGGACAAGCGCTTCGCCGATCCGGCCTGGCAATCCAACGCCTTCCTGCGCGCACTGTTGCAGAGTTACCTGGCTGGCCAGGCAGAGCTGACCCGCTTCATCGAGGCCACCGACCTGGCCCCGCTGGAAAAAAGCCGCGCCCGCTTCGTCGCAGCACAGCTGGCCGATGCTTTGGCACCGAGCAACTCCCCGCTGACCAACCCCGCGGCGCTGCGTAAACTGGTGGACACAGGCGGCATGAGCATGGCCAGGGGCATCCGCCACTTCGGCCAGGACATGCTGAATAACCGCGGCCTCCCGAGGCAGGTCGACAGTACGCCATTCACGGTGGGTGAAAACATCGCCACGGCCAAGGGCGAGGTGGTGTTTCGCTGCGAAATGTTCGAGCTGCTGCAGTTCGCGCCCACCACCGAAAAGGTCTTTGCCCGGCCCTTGGTCATGTCGCCGCCGCAGATCAACAAGTACTACGCCATCGACCTGTCGCCGGAAAAAAGCCTGGTCAAGTGGATTCAGGACAGCGGCGTGAGCCTGTTCGTCATCAGTTGGCGCAACCCCACCCGCGAGCACTGCGACTGGGGCTTGTCCGATTACGCGCTGTGCCTCGATCAGGCGGTGGACGTGGCGCGTCGAATTACCCGTAGCCCGGATGTAAACATGTGGGGCTCCTGCTCGGGCGGCATCACCCTGGCAGCCTACCTGGGCTGGCTGGCGGCCCGTGGCGAGGGCCACAAGGTGGCCAATACCAGCTGGGCCGTGTGCGTACTCGACACGGCGTCGGCGCTTAACGACACCACCTTGGGTATGTTCACCACGCCGTCCGCCCTGCGCGCGGCCAAGGCCAGCTCCCGGCGCAAGGGCGTGCTCAGTGGCCAGGACATGGGCCGCATGTTCGCCTGGATGCGCCCGAACGACCTGATCTGGAACTACTGGGTCAACAACTACCTGCTGGGCAACCCGCCGCCGGCATTCGACATTCTCGCCTGGAACGACGACACCACGCGGCTCCCCTCTCAGCTGCACGCTGACTACCTAGACCTCATCCAGCAAAACCCCTACAGCAACACCGGTACCCTGGAGATTGCCGGCGAGTTGATCGACATGACCCAGGTAACGGTGGGCGCCTATGTGGTGGGCGGCACTACCGACCACATCACCCCCTGGCAAGGCTGCTACGGCACCGCCCGGCTGTTTGGCGAGGACACGACCTACGTGCTGTCCAATGCCGGCCACTTGCAAAGCCTGGTAAACCCACCCGGCAACCCCAAGTCGTTCTACTACGCGGCGCCCGCCGCCGCCGAGGCGCCGGAAACCTGGCTGCAGCACGCTGGGGAGCGCCAGCAAGGCAGTTGGTGGCCGCATTGGCGCGAATGGATTGGGCAGCGTTCCGGCGAAAGCCTGGCAGCGCCAAAGAAGCTTGGCTCGCGCAAGTACCGGCCGCTTTGCCCTGCACCGGGTACTTATGTCATGGAGCGTTGAGGCTGCCTTTTCTTCCTGACGCTGACCCGATGCCAGCCGTCGGGTTCAGCGCCTTGCGCCGGTCGGGTGTATAGTGCGGCCCCGAATTCGACGTGCATTCATGGAGGAACAATTGCGAATCTACATTATCGCTGGCGAAGCTATGCCTAGCGGGGGCCAACTTCAAAAAAATCCTCAAAGACAGTTGCTCCCACAGGTGCGGCGCTAGCCTTGCCGGCTACACCGTTCGGGTGGGAGCGGGCTTGCCCGCGAACACCGGCGAAGCCCGTGCCATCCACCGCGGCGCCTGCTTCGCGGGCAAGCCCCATATCGTCTCCTGTGCATCTGCGATGCCTGGCACGCTTTACCAGTCTTGCGACTGCGGTGCAGGCCCGGCCAGCGCCGGAAACAGCGGCACTACCTCTTCGGCCAGTTCTTGAATGATTTCCCGGGCCGGGCGCCGCGCCATCTGCACGCCCAAGGCCGCATGATTGACCCCAGCCTCGCGCCACTCGCCAAGCAAGTCGATCAGCCCGTTGCGCCCAGTGCGCAGCACATAGCCGCCTTGCTGCGGCGTACGAGGAAAGTTGGGGTCATCGTCCAGGTCGATCCATTCGTTGGTCATGTGCGGGCGGAACCCCCCGCCCGGGATCGCTTCGCGCCAGGCACGGATTTTTTCGGCCAGGCGGCGTGGGCCCAAGATGTTATGGGTGGCGTCGGGGTAGGTCAGCCAGCCATCCGCGTGCTCGCCCAGCCACTGCAGGGTCTGGCGCGACGAGCCGGTCACCACCAGGGGGATGCGCCCTGACACAGGCCTGGGCAACAGCCGGGCATTACTGAGCTGGCCCAACGGCGACTGAATAGGCCCTGGGTGCTCGGCCAACAGTTGGCGGAAGTAGCCCACGCTGTGCGCAAAGCGCTCGCCGCGGCTGCCGTGGTCCAGGCCATACGCCGGAAACTCCACGGGCCGGTCGCCCGAAGCAATGCCCAGCACTAAACGCCCGCCCGACAAGGTATCAACGGTGGTGGCGGCCTTGGCCAGGTCGATCGGGTGGCGCAAGGCAAAGATCGCGCTGCCGGTCACCAGGGCGATCTGCCGGGTGTGCGCGGCCAGGTAAGCCAGATAGGTGAACGGGTCGAATACCTGACCGGCATCACCGAAGGCTGGGTCAAACAACGGCACATCGCGCACCCAGGCTGCGGCAAAGCCCAGGCGGTCGATTTTACCGACCAGCCGCGCCTGCCCGGCCAGGGCCTGCAGGTCGCCGTCATAAAAGCGCTGCGGCATGAAGATGCCCAGGGTCAGGTGATCTGGGGCAAACATGCGCCGGTAGCCGGGGTGGTGGGCGAAGGCATTGGCGTTGGCGCCGCAGGTGGCGGTTTCAGCGTTCATGGCTGTTCCTGGGTTGTGGGCGTTCATGGGCCGGTGGCCGGGGCTGGCAGGCGAAGGTCGCGATATCTGCGACGAGTGAAGGGTCAGGCATATCGAGTAACCTCAGGAAAACTAACGCAAGTTATTTGGCCTGAGCGCTATGCTATGCAGATTAAGAAAGATACAAAAACGATTGCTTCTACCCTAAACGTTAGTTTTTCTAAATTAAGGAATGTAATGGGCGCCGTCCTGCCACTGCTTGCCTTGCGCGCCTTCAGCGAAACCACTCGCCTCGGTAGCTTGAAAGCCGCCGCCGAGCGCATGGGGGTTACGCCTGGGGCCATCAGCCAGCAGATTCGCCTGCTGGAGGACCGCCTAGGCGTCACTTTGTTGACCCGCAGCCGCCATGGCGTGCAACTCACCGAGGCTGGGGCGAGCCTGTACCCAGGCGTATCACGTGGCTTCGGCGACATCGAGCGCGCACTGCTCGACCTTGAAGCCCTGGCCCGCGCCAGCACCCTGACCATCAGCACGCAACCGTCCTTCGCTTCTAGCTGGCTGGTGCCGCGCCTGGCCAGTTTTAGCACACTGAACCCTGGCATCGAGGTCCGTGTCGAGGCCACGGCGGCGTTGGTCGACTTGCACCGCGAGCGTGTCGACATCGCCCTGCGCCATGGCCTGGGCGACTACCCGGGGCTGCAGTCGATACCCTTGCTGGCGCCGGTGCTGTTGCCGGTGTGCAGCCCGGCACTGCTCGCCAGCGGCCCGCCACTGCATGCGCCTGAGGATTGCCTGCAATACCCGTTGCTGCAGGATGCCGACCGTGCCGATTGGACCTTGTGGTTGCAGGCCCATGGCTTCGAGCCCGACAGCCGCAGCCGACGCGGGCCGAGTTATGACGAGGAGCTGCTGTTGCTAAGTGCGGCCGCGAGTGGTCAAGGTATCGCCCTGGTACAGGCGCAACATGCAGAGGAAGGGCTGCGTGATGGCAGCCTGGTGGTGGCCGTGGACCGGCCCTGGCCTTCACGTTTTGCCTACTACCTGGTCGCCCGCAAGGAGCAGTTGAAACGACCACACGTGCGGGCATTTATCGACTGGATCGAGGGGCAGCTGGCTGCAGAAGCAGATTGAACCAGCCTCCGAAATCAGCTGCCGTGAAACCTGAGCCTTCGAATAGCGTCTGAAGCCCACACTGCACGCACATGGAATACAAGGGAATGAATGTAAGCTCCATCAGCAACTGGTTGGGTCGGCTGAAGGCAAGGCAGGTACCGGCAGGGTCCTGGGCCGAGCAGCGGCGTAATGAAGCCCTCGAACTGATCGCGTCTGCCCGTGATGGCGATACGTGGATCACCCTCAGCCATCACGACAACGGCTTCGTTCGAGAAGTCGCGGTACGGGCGCTGTGCGCCGAGCAAACGCCGCAAGCCTTGCAGGCGCTGATCGAGCGGTTGAATGACTGGGTGCCGCAGGTTCGCGAACTGGCCAAGGCGGGCATTCAGCCTTACCTCACAAGCGCCCATGTGACGTCATTGTTGTGCGCCCTGGAATCAGTCGTGGCGCTGGCTGCGCGCCGGCGGGTCGATCATGCTGCCACCCTGGAACAGGTGTGTGCAGTGTTGCAGGGGACGCAGGTTCGGCGTGAGGTCCACCTTGATTTTCTGACCCGGCAAGGCAAGACAGCGCGTTTTCTGTTTGCGCGCTTGCTGGAAGCCGACACCGAGCCTGCAACCCTGCTGCGTGATGCCTTGGCCCACCGCGAATTGACCGTTCGGTTGGCAGCGGTTGCTGCGTGCCAGGCGCTCCCCGCTACGCAAGCCGTGCCGCTGTTAGTGCACGCCTTGCCACACGCGGCTGCCAAGGTACGGGTCTGTGTGCTGCGGGCATTGCTGCCCTTGCTGGATGACCCGCAGCCGCTACTGCGCCAGGTCTTGCTGGATGCATCGCCTGCAATCCGCAGCCTTGCGCGTTGGCAGGCGCCGCGCTACGGGGTTGACGCTGCGGCGGTGCTGGCGGCGCGCCTGGCCGGTGAAATGCCCACCGCAAAACGCGATTGGCTGGGCGTGCTCGGCCTTGGCGCAGAGCTGCAGGTGGAGCTCCCCCACGCGTGGTGGAGGGCCGCCTTGCAATCGCGCTATCCCTCTGTGCGTTTTGCTGCGGTGCACCAGGCAGGGGAGGCCACTGCGGGTGAGCTGTTCGGCCTGCTGGGCGACCCTTCGGACAAGGTGTTCGCCGCCACCTTCGTCCAATTGGGCAAGCTGCCCTGGGCGACCGTCAATGTCGAGGCAAGCGCCTGGTTGGACCGCCATTGGCATGAATGCACGGCGCCGCGTCGCTTGGCGGTGCTCCACCTGTTGTCTGGCTGGCAGCAAGTGGCCTACCTGTTGCAGCGCCTGGACGCCGAGCCCGTCCTGCAGGCCGGCTGGCTACAGGAGATCAGCGGCTGGTGCGATCGCCAGTATCGGATTATCGACCCTGCCACCTCGCCAACCGCCCGCGCCGTGCTGGTGGCAAGGCTTCAGGGCCTGGCGACGACTGGGCTTGTTCGCGCGGAGCAGGTTGCCCGGGTTATTACCTGAGCCTGCGGGCTCAAACGCCCCCGGCCTGGTGCATGCAGGCGTTCAGGTCTTCGAGGAACGCCCGCAGGATCGGCGGTGGTGACACCCCGCGCCGGGTGATCACGTCGAAGGGCGAGGTGAGGTCCAGGGTATTCGCGCCCAGCCGGCGCATTTCGCCGGTCTTCACCCACTGCTCGGCGAAGTGCACCGGCAGAAACCCGATATAGGCACCGGAAATGATCAGGATCGCGGCCGCCTCGATGTTCTCCACGGTCGCGGCGGCTTTGGTGATGCCCAGTTGCTCCAGGTCATATTGCTGCATATAGCCGCGCACCACGATATGGCACTGGCGAACCTCTTCAAGCAACCGGCCGTTCGCCGCCTTGCTGGCGTGCAACGGATGGCGTCGGCCGCAGTACAGCCCCAGGGCTTCGTCGTACAGCGGCAGGTACGAAAGCCCCGGCACGCGCAGCGGAAAATGGCCGATGGCCAGGTGCAGCCGGCTGTCCAGCACACGCTCTTCCAGCTCGGCCGGGGCGCCGATGTAGATGTGCAGGTGGGCATCGTGCCCGCGTGAAACAAAGCGCTGGGTGGTGCGCGGCAGAGGCGAGGCGGTGTCGGTCAGGGTGGAGTCGATGATGCCCAGGTTGAGCTTGCCGCTGATGTGCTGCTTGAGCACGTCGGCATCCATGCAAAAGCTTTCCACCGCGCTGAGCAGGCGCAAGGTGGCTTCGTGGATGGCCACGCCCTGTTCGGTCAGGCGAAAGCCACTGCGCCCGCGCTGGCACAGCTTGACCCCAAGGCGGGTTTCCAGGTGCGTCATCTGTTCGCTGATGGTCGATTGGCCGGCGTTGAGGGCGGCCTGCGCCGCAGAAAAGCCACCGCACCTGACGATGGTGGTGAATACCCTGAGGAGCTTCAGATCGACGTCGTGGAGCTGGATCACTGGGGCCTCCTGGCGGTGCGTCACATCGCGCTGGCTGATATGAGCGTCCGGCCATTGTTTTTTTTCAAGCTAACCACGCCCCTGTGATCACTGCAATGCCCGGCACCTGCAAATGACTGCCGGTGCACACCCGGCATTTCGCTTGGCCGATGGCAGCGGGCGATTACTTCGGGTTGGCCGATGTATGCATCTGCACTTGCGCATTTTTCCCGCGTTGGCCTGCCGCCATAGTGGCTGCAACGGCGGTCGAGCAGTCGCCCCGTCTCCTGACCAGAACAATAAGTGGAGAAACCCGAACATGGCAAAGCACGGTTATGAATCCGGCCGCCTGAACCTGCCCTTCGTAGGGCATTGCACCTTCGCCAAGTCACCCATCTGCACCGACTGGAATGCCATCGACGCCGATGTGGCGATCCTCGGCGCGCCCAACGACATGGGGACCCAATGGCGCTCGGGCGCACGGTTTGGACCGCGCGGCATCCGCGAGGCATCGACCCTGTTCTCGTTCGGCCACGCCGGTGCCTACGACTTCGAAGATGACGCCACCTACCTGACCGATGACCAGCTGCGCATGGTCGATGTCGGCGACGCCGATATCGTGCACACCGACATGGCCACCAGCAATGCCAACATCGAGTCGGCCGTGCGCCAGATCCTCGCGGCGGGTGCCATGCCGATCGTGCTGGGCGGCGACCACTCGATCCATGCGCCAGTCATCAAGGCCTTCGAAGGGCGTGGGCCGATCCACATCGTGCACTTCGATGCCCACCTCGACTTCGTCGACGAGCGCCATGGCGTGCGCTACGGCCATGGCAGCCCCTTGCGCCGCGCCTCGGAGCTGGACCACATCGTCGGCATGACCCAGATGGGCATCCGCAACGTGTCGTCTTCCAACCGCGACGACTACGATGCCGCACGCGAAGCCGGCTCGCAGATCCTCTCGGTACGCGACGTGCGTCGCCTGGGCTGCGAAGGTGTGCTGGCAAAGATCCCCGAAGGCCGCGACTACTACATCACCATCGACATCGATGGCTTCGACCCGTCCATCGCGCCAGGCACCGGCACCCCGAGCCATGGCGGATTCTTCTACTACGAAGTACTGGAGATCATCCAGGCGTTGGCCCGGCGCAGCCAGGGGCGGATTGTCGGCATGGACCTGGTGGAAGTGGCCCCGGCCTATGACCCGGCAGGCGTGACCTCGATTCTGGCCGCGCAGTTGCTGATGAACAGCATCGGCTTCATCTTCCACGCGCGTGCCAACGCCCGCTGATCCGGAGACTGTACCGTGGACAACAAGGTAAAAGCCTACCTGCAGGCCTTCGGCGTTTCCGAGGCCACCCAGCGTTTTCTCTGCAAGCCCCAGCGCATGTTCATTGGCGGTGCCTGGCTCGAGGCCAGTGACGGTGCCAGCGCCGAGGTCATCGAACCGTCCACCGAGGGCGTGCTGACGCGCATCCCGATGGGCACGCAGGACGACCTCGACCGCGCGGTGCGTGCCGCCCGTGCGCAATTCGATGGCGGCCCCTGGAGCCAGCTTAAGCCCCTGGAACGTGAGCGCCTGATTCATCGCTTGGCCGACCTCATAGAAGACAATGCCGACGAGCTGGCGCAGATCGAGTCGATCGACATGGGCAAGTCGGTCGCCCAGGCCCGCGCGGTGGATATCCAAGGTACCGTCGATACGCTGCGCTATTTCGCCGGCTGGGCCAGCAAGATCCATGGGCGCACGGTCGAGCCTTCGCTGCCGGGCAACTACCTGGCCTACACCCGCAAGGAAGCGGTCGGCGTGGTGGGGGCCATCGTGCCCTGGAACTTCCCGCTGCAAACCATGGCCTGGAAGCTCGGCGCGGCGTTGGCGACCGGCTGCACCGTGGTGGTAAAACCGGCGGAGCTGACGTCGCTGTCGGCCCTGCGCTTTGCCGAGCTGGTGCAGGCGGCAGGCATCCCTGACGGTGTGCTGAACATCGTCACCGGGCGCGGCAGCGTGGTGGGCACGGCGATGTCCAGCCACCCAGGCATCGACAAGCTGAGCTTCACCGGCTCTACCCCGGTGGGCTGCTCGGTGGGCAAGGCGGCGATGGACCAGATGAAACGCCTGACCCTGGAACTGGGCGGCAAGTCGCCGGTGATCGTGTTCGCCGATGCCGACATTGACGCGGCGGCTGAGGCGGTCGCCAACGGTGTGTTCTTCAACTCGGGGCAGGTGTGTGATGCCGGTACCCGTGCCTATGTCGAGCGCAGCGTCTACCCAGCCTTCCTCGAAGCGCTGGCCCGCTATACGGCCACGCTGAAGATTGCCCCGGGCCTGGACCCTGACTGCTTCATCAGCCCCATGGTGTCGCGCCAGCAACAGCAGCGGGTACTGGAATACATCGCCCTGGGCAAGGCCGAAGGTGCGCAGGTGTACTACGGTGGCGAGCCGGTCGAAGGCCCAGGCTTCTACGTTCAGCCGACCATCTTCGCCCACTGCAACAACGACATGCGCATCGTCCGCGAGGAGATCTTCGGCCCGGTGCTGGTGACCTTGCCCTTCGATACCCAGGAGCAGGCCCTGGCGCTGGCCAACGATTCGGAATACGGCTTGGCCGCGGCCATCTATTCCAACGACCTGGGCAAGGTCCACGGGCTGATCCCGCGCCTGCGCGCTGGCACCGTCTACGTCAACGCCCACAGCACGCTGGACCCCTCCATGCCGTTTGGTGGCTACAAACAATCGGGCTATGGCAAGGACATGGGCGCTGAACAACTGGAGTTTTTGCTGGAGACCAAGGCGGTCTGGATCACCTTGCCCTGAGGTACAGGGCTGGCCCGCGTCGCCTGGTTTGGCGAGCGACGCGGGGCCACATGAACGCATCGAATTTCAAGAACAAGAACCCGTCGAGGTGATGCCAATGAACAGCCAAGTGGATACCGAGCGTGCACAAGACCTGGAACGGCGCCTGCGCGCCTATGAAGAACTGGAGGGCAGGGCGCACTGGCCCGGCGCGCTGAGCGCGGCGGATGTTGTTGCCCTGGCCGTGCTGACCCTGGTCATGGTGGTGGGCGCGTATTGTCTGGGGGGCCAGCCATGAGCCGCTCCAGAGAGCAGGAATTTCGCCTGGCCGCCGAACGCGGCGATACACCCTTGCTGCCGGGTGAGCGGGTCTGGGGCTTCTGGGGTTATGCCTACGCCAACTCGGCGTTGGCGGTGGCCACCTGGGTGTTTTTGATCGGCGGTGCCACTGCGCTGTTCGTCGGGCCCTTGCAAGGCATTGCCGCGATCATCATCGGCAACATCATCGGCGTGGTGCTCGCGGCCTCGTCCACCTGCCTGCCGTGCGGCAAGTACGGCGTCGAGCAGTTCACTTTCCTGCGCAGCATGTTTGGCCTCAATGGCAGCCGGCTGGTCTATACCCTTTCGGTGGTGATCCTGACCATGGGTTGGCTGGCGGTGCTGGGGCTGATGTGCGGGCGTGCGCTGGACAACCTGGAAACCCTCGTGCAGCACAGCCAGCCCGACAGCAACGACTGGCTGGTGACCGCCGGGGCCTTGCTGGCCATCGTGCTGGCGGCGCTGGTGGCCATGCGCGGGCCAGACATGATCCGCCGCCTCAGCGCGGTGATCGCGCCCAGCTTGATTCTGATCATGCTGGCGCTGATGTATTTCATCTCCCGCCGCTACAGTTTCGGCGAACTGCTGGCCATGCCGCCCTTGCAGCCGCCGTTCGAAAATCCGCACGTCAACTTCATGATCGCGGTTGAAATCAACATCGCTGCGGGGTTCTCCTGGTGGCCCTACATCGGCAACCTGTCGCGCCTGTGCAGCAACCAGCGTACGGCGTTTTGGCCCAACCTGGTGGGCATCTTCGGCGCCGCGTCGCTGGGTGAGTCGGTCAGCCTGTTCGCCGCCACTACCCTGGGCAGCAGCGACCCCACCGCCTGGATGCGGCTGGCCGGCGGCATGACCTTCGGCGTGATCGCCCTGAGCTTCCTGGCGCTGGCCAACCTGACGGGCATGGTCAACATCCTCTACACAGCAGTCATCGGCCTGCGTCAATTGGCCGGGGAGCGGTTGCGCAGCCTGGGCTGGGGGATGCTGATCGGGCTGTTCTGCATCATCCCGGTGGTCATCGTGGTGTGCCTCCCAGGTATCTACGACGGCTTCTTCATCTTCTTGGTGTGGACGTCGGCGCTGAACAGTGCGCTGGCCGGCATCGGCATCGCCGATTACTTCTTCCTGCGCAAGCAACGCCTGAACCTGCGCCATTTGTATGCCGAGCAATGTGGCTCGCCGTTGCGCTTCTGCAAAGGCTTCAACCCCATCGCGCTGCTGGCGCTGGTGGCAGGGTTTGCCATCTACGTGGTGGTGTTCAACCCGCAGACCTTGGCCCATACCGATTTCTTCACCTTCGCCACCGCCTCGCTGCCGTCCTGCCTGCTGGCCGGGCTGGTGCATTACGGCCTGACCCGCCTGCTGGCCACACGCCTGGGCTGGGGCGGCTACCCCAAGGGCAATGAACGCAACATTGAGGCCGCAGGCCTTCGCGTACAGGACTAGAACAATGAAAAAACGATACGACTACATCATCATCGGCGCAGGCTCTGCCGGCTGCGTCCTGGCCAACCGCCTGACCGAAGATGCCGGCACCTCGGTACTGGTGCTGGAGTTCGGCGGCAGTGACCGCAGCGTGCTCATCCAGATGCCCAGTGCGTTCTCGTTGCCGATGAATACCAAGAAGTACAACTGGCGCTACGAGACCGCCGCCGAAGCCCACCTGGACGGTCGCCGATTGCACTGCCCGAGGGGCAAAGTGCTGGGGGGATCGTCCTCGATCAACGGGCTGGTATACATCCGTGGCCATGCCTGCGACTTCGATGAATGGGAAAGCCTGGGCGCGAAGCACTGGAGCTACCGCAACTGCCTGCCGTACTTCAAGCGCGCCGAGCATTTCAAGTTTGGTGGTGATGACTACCGCGGCGGCGCAGGGCCGCTGGCCACCAACAACGGCAACAACATGCAGAACCCGCTGTACGGTGCCTGGGTAGAGGCCGGCGCCGAGGCCGGCTACATCAAGACCGCCGACTGCAATGGCTACATGCAGGAAGGCTTCGGCGCCATGCACATGACTGTGAAGGACGGGGTGCGCTGGTCCACCGCCAATGCCTACCTGCGCCCGGCGATGAACCGGCCGAACCTGACCGTGGTGACCCACGCCATGACCCGGCGCATCCTGCTCGACGGCAAGCGCGCAGTGGGCGTGGAGTATGACGAGGGCGGGCAGACCCACACGGTGCATTGCAACCGTGAGGTATTGGTATCGTCCGGCCCGATCGGCTCGCCGCACCTGTTGCAGCGCTCGGGTATCGGCCCAGAGGCAGTGCTGAAAAAGGCCGGCATCAAGGTGCTGCACGACCTGCCGGGTGTGGGCGAAAACCTGCAGGACCACTCGGAAATCTACATCCAGTACGCGTGCAAGGAGCCAGTGACCCTCAACGGCAAGATGAGCCTGCTGGGCAAGGCGATGATCGGCCTGCGTTGGCTGCTGTTCAAGGATGGCCTGGGCGCCAGCAACCATTTCGAGGCGGGTGGTTTTATCCGCTCGTCCAAGGGGCTGCGTTGGCCGGACATCCAGTTCCACTTCCTGCCGGCGGCCATGCGCTACGACGGTGACAAACCGTTCAAGGGCCACGGTTTCATGGTGCTGACCGGGCCGAACAAGCCCAAGAGCCGCGGCCATGTGCGGGCCCTGTCGGCCGACCCTTACCAGCACCCGGAAATCCGCTTCAACTACCTGCAAAGCGAGGAGGACCGCGAGGGCTTTCGCCGCTGCGTGCGCCTGACCCGCGAGATCATCGCCCAGCCGGCCATGGACCGCTTCCGCGGCGAGGAGCTGGCACCTGGGCCGCAGGTGCAGACCGATGAGCAGATCGATGCCTTCGTACGTGCCAATATGGAAAGCACCATGCACCCTTGCGGTTCTTGCCGCATGGGTGAGGACGACATGGCGGTGGTTGATTCGACGCTGCGTGTGCATGGCCTGCAGGGGCTGCGAGTGATCGACTCGTCGGTGTTCCCGAGCGAGCCCAACGGCAACCTCAACGCGCCGACCATCATGCTGGCCGAACGTGCCGCCGACCTGGTGCGCGGGCGTGAGCCGCTGGCACCGGTCGATGTGCCGGTCGGTTTGGTGGATGGGTGGGAAGAACAACAGCGCAGCCGCGCGCCGCGGCGCGAGGTACGTGCGTGATCAAGCGTGGGTGAGCCTACGCGGTCCCTGTGGGAGCGGGTTTACCCGCGAACACCGGCGAAGCCGGTGCCATACACCGCGTCGGATTTTTCGCGGGTAAACCCGCTCCCACAGGTACAGCGCTGGCCATGGGGCGGATGAAGCAGATAAACCTGGACCGATAGCGCTCCATTGTAGTGATATCGATACAGCACAGGGCAGGGCACGGTATACGACGCTTCGGTGTCGTACACCGCGCCTTTACCGCCACCGCCTGGAGTGGCTTCATTACAGCAATAAACGTTAATACCTACATGGACCCCCGTATTTAGCGGGCTCTAGCCTTTGGCATAGTCCTTGCTCTTTCCCTTGCGTTCGGCCGGCTGTTGCAACGCATATCCGGTTAGAAAGTTGAACTTGTGACGTTATAAAAACAATTAAACTAGCAAGGTAAATAACAATGAATAACCTGCCGCAGGGTCACTGTCCGCCTGAGGGTGACACCCACGAACTCAAACGTAACCTGTCCAACTGCCATATCCAGTTGATCGCCATCGGCGGCGCCATTGGCACGGGCCTGTTCATGGGCTCTGGCAAGACCATCAGCCTGGCTGGGCCTTCGATCATCTTCGTCTACATGATCATCGGCTTCATGCTGTTTTTCGTCATGCGGGCGATGGGCGAACTGTTGTTGTCCAACTTGCAGTACAAGTCATTCATCGACTTTTCGGCGGACCTGTTAGGCCCGTGGGCGGGGTTCTTTACCGGGTGGACCTACTGGTTCTGTTGGATCGTCACCGGTATTGCCGACGTTATTGCCATCGCCGCCTATTCGCAGTTCTGGTTCCCGGATATTCCCTTGTGGTTACCGGCACTGGCCTGCGTCGGTGTGTTGCTGTCGCTCAACCTGATGACGGTGAAGATGTTCGGTGAACTGGAGTTCTGGTTCGCCATGATCAAGATCGTGGCCATCTGCGCCTTGGTCTGCACCGGGGTGTACATGGTGGCGGCAGCCTATCAATCGCCGGCCGGTAACGTCGCCTCGCTGGCCAACCTGTGGAACGACGACGGGATGTTCCCCCACGGCGCCATGGGCTTCTTCGCCGGCTTCCAGATCGCGGTGTTCGCCTTCGTCGGCATCGAACTGGTCGGCACCACCGCGGCCGAAACCAAGAACCCGGAACGCAACCTGCCACGGGCCATCAACTCCATCCCGCTGCGCATCATCGTCTTCTACGTGTTGGCGCTGATTGCCATCATGGCCGTGACCCCGTGGCGAGAAGTGGTGGCCAACAAGAGCCCCTTCGTCGAACTGTTCGTGCTGGCCGGGCTGCCTGCTGCAGCGGGGATCATCAACTTCGTGGTACTGACGTCTGCGGCGTCTTCGGCCAACAGTGGCGTGTTCTCGACCAGCCGCATGCTCTATGGCCTGGCGGTGGAGGGTGATGCACCGGGCCGGTTCAGCGCGTTGTCACGCCGTGCAGTGCCCTCCAACGGCCTGATCTTCTCCTGTATTTGCCTGACCGCTGGCGCCCTGGTGATCTACCTGGTGCCGAACATGCTCGACGCGTTCACGCTGATTACCACGGTGTCGGCCCTGCTGTTCATGTTCGTCTGGTCGATCATCCTGCTGTCGTACCTGGCGTACCGCAAACAGCGTGACCACCTGCATCGTGCGTCGAAATACAAGATGCCGGGCGGCACGATCATGTGCTGGGTCTGCTTGGCGTTCTTCGCTTTCATCCTCGGCCTGCTGGCCCTGGAGGCGGACACCCGCATGGCGTTGTTCGCCGTGCCCGTATGGTTTGCCGTGCTGGGCCTGTCTTACCGGTCCATTCGTCAGAAAAAACAGGAGCACGCCGCGTTGTCGCTCGAAGCGGAGTAACCGCCGCCTTCACGTTCTAACCAGGGGGACAGCGCCGGGTGCGCCGTCCCCCTGTTGTCGTTTCGCCAACCAGGGAATCACGATGAGAATCCACGTCACCTTCATCGACCGCGTCGGCATCACCCAGGAAATCCTGGCGCTGCTAGGGGCGCGCAACCTCAACCTGGACGCGGTGGAAATGATCCCGCCCAACGTCTACATCGACGCCCCGGCGCTGTCACAGGCCGTGCTGGACGAGCTCTACGGTGCGCTGTTGCGCGTGGAAGGGGTGGAGGCGGTCGAGTTGGTCGACTTCCTGCCTGGCCACCGCCGGCGCCTGCAACTGGAGGCCCTGCTGGCGTCGATGAGTGACCCGGTGCTGGCGGTTGACCCCGGCGGCCATGTGCTGCTGGCCAACCCCACTCTGGTCAACCTCATTGGCCGCGAGCCGGCCGGCGAGCCGTTGTCGCGGCTGTTTGCCGAGGCCGACTTGGCCCAAACCCTGATCGACAAGGGCTTTCGCCTGCCCATGTGCGAGGTCGGCTTCCAGGGCCAGGCATTGTTGCTGGAAGCCACGCCCATCAGCGGCGGTGCCGATGCTCTGGTGGGCGGCCTGCTTACCCTGTACCCGCCAAGCCGCATCGGCGAGCGCCTGGCGTCGTTGCTGCACGACCACACCGAAGGGCTGGAGGGGCTGCTGGGCGATTCCACGGCGCTGAAGGAACTCAAGGTGCGGCTGCACAAGGTGGCAGGCCTTGAGGCGCCGCTGCTGATCCAGGGCGAGACGGGCACCGGCAAGGAGTTGGTCGCCCGCGCCTGCCACGCCCTCAGTGCCCGGCGCGATGCGTCGTTCCTGGCCCTCAACTGCGCCGCCTTGCCCGAGAGCCTGGCCGAGAGCGAGCTGTTCGGCTACGCCGCTGGCGCATTCACCGGCGCCCAGCGCGGCGGCAAGCCCGGCCTGCTGGAGCTGGGCGATGGCGGCACGGTGTTTCTCGATGAAGTGGGAGAGATGTCGCCTTACCTGCAGGCCAAGCTGTTGCGCTTTCTCAATGACGGCAGCTTCCGCCGCGTCGGCGGTGGCGGTGAAGTGCGGGTGAATGTGCGGGTGGTCTGTGCCACCCACCGCAACCTCGAAAGCATGGTGGTCGAAGGTAGCTTTCGCGAAGATCTGTACTACCGCCTCAATGTGCTCAACCTCAAGGTGCCGCCCTTGCGCGAGCGAGGCAAGGACATCCTGCTGCTGGCCGAGCACTTCCTGCGCCAGGCCTGTGCGCAGATACAGCGCTCGCCCTGCCGGTTGGCGCTGGCGACCCATCCGCTGCTGCTGGGCAACCGCTGGGCGGGTAACGTGCGCCAGTTGCAGAACGTGATTTTCCGCGCCGCGGCCATCAGCGAAGGGGAGGTGATCGACTGCGACGACCTGGAGTTGGCTGGCACCGCCTTGAGCAGCCAGCAGCCCGACGCACACGAAATCATCAGCCTGGAAGCGGCCGTGCAGGGGTTCGAAAAATCCCTGCTGGAAAAGCTCTATGCAACCTATCCCTCGACCCGGCAACTGGCCGCACGCCTGCAGACGTCGCACACGGCCATCGGCCAGCGCTTGCGCAAATACGGCATTGCCACCCGGGCGTAGCACCCTGGTGTCAATGCGTTCCACTGGAGTGATTGCACTCCAGTTCGGCGAGGTCCCCGCGTTCATTGGCACGCCCCGGCACGCAGGCCTGCCGGGGCGATGCACTGGAGCTTATTCGTTCCGCCTGGGTCGACTGGATTGGCGCCGGTTTGTATCTCAAGCCATTGAAATAAAAGGATTTAATCAAGTTGGCATCGCCCTTGCTCTTGTAGTTATCAGTCCTGTACCGGGACCTACCTGATAACAAGAGAGGAAGATCCATGAGCATGCTGCGTTTTACCCCCGAACACGAATGGCTGCGCCTGGAAGCGACTGGAGAACTGACCGTCGGCATCACCACCTATGCCCAGGAGGCGCTGGGGGACGTGGTGTTCGTGCAGTTGCCAGAGCCGGGTGAGTACGGCGAGGGCAATGAAGTCGCAGTGCTGGAGTCGGTGAAGGCCGCCAGCAACATCAGCATGCCCCTGAACGGTACGGTGGTGGCGGTCAACCAGGCCCTGGCCGACGACCCGGAACTGGTCAATGCCTCGCCGATGCAGGACGGCTGGTTCTTCCGTATCCAGGTGGCCAACCTCGCCGACCTCGACACCTTGATGGACCAGGACGGCTACGACCGCTTCCTGGCTGACAACGCCTGAGCCAGGGTATCGACATGCACAACGCACCGTTTCCATTGACCACGGATAATGAGTTCATCGCCCGCCACATTGGCCCGAGTGAGCACGATATCGAGGCGATGCTGGCGCTGACCGGCCATGGCTCCCTGCAAGCCCTGGTCGACAGCGTCATCCCAGGCAGCATCAAAGGCACCAGCGTGCTTGAACTGAGCAAAGGGCAGGGCGAGGCCGAGGCCCTGGCTGCGCTCAAGGCCATCGCCGCGAAGAACCAGCTGTTTCGCAACCACATCGGCCAAGGCTACTACCCCTGCCACACGCCGACGCCGATCCTGCGCAACCTGCTGGAAAACCCAGCCTGGTACACCGCCTACACGCCGTATCAGCCAGAAATTTCCCAAGGCCGCCTGGAAGCGTTGCTCAATTTCCAGACCTTGGTCTGCGACCTTACCGGCATGCAGATCGCCAACGCCTCCTTGCTCGACGAGGCCACCGCTGCGGCCGAAGCCATGACCTTCTGCAAGCGCCTGGCAAAGAGCAAGGCACCGGCCTTTTTCGCCTCCCGCCACTGCCACCCGCAAACCCTTGACGTGCTGCGCACCCGTGCCCAGCCGCTAGGTATCGAGGTGGTCATCGGTGATGAAGCGGCACTGGAAGGCCAGGGCCTTGAAGCCTACTTCGGCCTGTTGCTGCAGTACCCGGCCAGCACTGGCGCTATCGCCGATCACCGGGCGCTGGTGCAACGCGCCCATGCCGTCGGCGCATTGGTGGCGGTGGCCGCGGACCTGCTGGCGCTGACCTTGCTGACCCCGCCGGGCGAGTTCGATGCCGACGTGGTGCTGGGCAGCGCCCAGCGCTTTGGCGTGCCGCTGGGCTTTGGCGGCCCGCACGCGGCGTACTTCGCCACGCGCGATGCGTTCAAACGCGACATGCCCGGCCGCTTGGTCGGAGTTTCCATCGACCGCTTTGGCAAGCCGGCGCTGCGCCTGGCCATGCAGACCCGCGAGCAACACATCCGCCGCGAGAAAGCGACCAGCAACATCTGCACCGCGCAGGTGCTGCTGGCCAACATCGCCAGCATGTACGCGGTGTACCACGGCCCTCAAGGCCTGGCGCAGATCGCCCAGCGTGTGCACCGGTTAACGGCAGTGTTGGTGAAAGGGCTGCTGCAGCTCGGGCACGCAGTGGAACAAGCGCACTTCTTCGATACCGTCAGCGTGGTCACTGCCAGGCCTGCGGCCGATGTGCTGGCCGCCGCCCAAGGGGCCGGCCTGAACCTGCGCCCGATCGACGCCCAGCGGGTCGGCCTGTCATTGGATGAAACCTGCGAGCAGGCCAGTGTCGAGGCCTTGTGGCAGGTGTTCGCCGCCCCGGGCCAGGCGCTTCCGGCCTTCGTCGCCCTGGCAGAGGGCTGTGGCGATTGCCTACCGGTGCAGCTGCTGCGCGAAACCCCGTTCCTGCAGCACCCGGTGTTCAACCGCTACCACTCTGAAACAGCACTGATGCGCTACCTGCGCAGCTTGGCCGACAAGGACCTGGCGCTGGACCGCACCATGATCGCGCTGGGCTCGTGCACCATGAAGCTCAACGCCGCCAGCGAGATGATCCCGATCACCTGGCCCGAGTTCGCCAACCTGCACCCGTTCGCCCCGGCCGAACAGTCGCTCGGCTATCGGCAACTGACGGACGAACTGCAGGCGATGCTCTGCGAGGCCACCGGCTATGACGCGATGTCGCTGCAGCCCAACGCCGGCTCGCAAGGGGAATACGCAGGCCTGCTGGCCATCCGCGCCTACCACGCCAGCCGTGGCGAAGCGGGCCGTGATGTTTGCCTGATCCCGTCGTCCGCCCACGGCACCAACCCGGCCACCGCGCAGATGGCCGGCCTGCGCGTGGTGGTGGTCAATTGCGATGAGCGCGGCAACGTCGATGTCGCCGACCTGCAAGCCAAGGCCGAGCAGCACCAGGCGCAACTGGCCGCGCTGATGATCACCTACCCCTCGACCCACGGGGTGTTCGAAGAGGGCATCACCCGCATCTGCGACATCATCCATGCGCACGGCGGCCAGGTGTACCTGGACGGTGCCAACATGAACGCCATGGTCGGCCTCTGCGCCCCGGGCAAGTTCGGCGGCGACGTGTCGCACCTCAACCTGCACAAGACCTTCTGCATCCCCCACGGCGGTGGCGGCCCCGGTGTCGGCCCGATCGGGGTCAAGGCGCACCTGGCGCCGTTCCTGCCTGGCCACGCGCACTTGGAATATAAACAAGGTGCCGTCTGCGCAGCGCCTTATGGCAGTGCGAGCATCCTGCCGATTACCTGGATGTACATCCGCATGATGGGTGGCGAAGGGCTCAAGCGTGCCTCGCAGCTGGCGATTCTGAGTGCCAACTACATTGCCCGGCGCCTGGAGGAGCACTACCCGGTGCTGTACACCGGCGAGAACGGCCTGGTCGCCCACGAGTGCATCCTCGACCTGCGCCCGCTCAAGGACAGCAGCGGCATCAGCGTCGAGGACGTGGCCAAGCGCCTGATCGATTTCGGCTTCCATGCCCCGACCATGTCGTTTCCGGTGGCTGGCACGCTGATGGTCGAGCCGACCGAGAGCGAGTCCAAGGAAGAGCTGGACCGCTTCTGCGAGGCGATGATCTGCATCCGCGAGGAAATCCGCGCCGTGGAAAATGGCACCTTCGACGCGCTCGACAACCCGCTGAAAAACGCCCCACACACCGCCAGTGAATTGGTGGGCGAATGGCCCCATCGCTACGGCCGGGAGCTGGCGGTGTACCCGTTGCAGACGCTGCGCGAGAACAAGTACTGGCCGCCAGTGGGGCGCGTGGACAACGTCTACGGTGACCGCAACCTGGCCTGTGCCTGCCCGCCCATGTCGGTCTACCAAGACGCCTGACTGCCCAGGCCCGGACCCCGTCCGGGCCTTGCCTGCCCCCAATAATAAGGAAGCACCCACATGTTCCATAAAAGCCTGACCCTGTCCGACTTCGACCCTGCGCTGCAGGAGGCCATCAGCCGCGAAGTACAACGCCAGGAAGACCACATCGAGCTGATCGCCTCGGAAAACTACACCAGCCCGCAAGTGATGCAGGCCCAGGGCACCGAGCTGACCAACAAGTACGCCGAAGGCTACCCAGGCAAGCGTTACTACGGGGGGTGTGAGCACGTCGATGTGGTTGAACAGTTGGCCATCGAGCGCGCCAAGCAGCTGTTCGGTGCTGACTACGCCAACGTCCAGCCGCACTCCGGCTCTTCCGCCAACGGCGCGGTGTACCTGGCCCTGCTGCAGGCCGGTGACACCCTCCTGGGCATGAGCCTGGCCCACGGCGGCCACCTGACCCACGGCGCTAAAGTGTCGTCCTCGGGCAAGCTGTACAACGCGGTTCAATACGGCATCGACACCAAGACCGGCCTGATCGACTACGACGAAGTCGAGCGCCTGGCGGTCGAGCACACGCCGAAAATGATCGTCGCCGGCTTCTCGGCCTACTCCAAGACCCTCGACTTCCCACGCTTGCGCGCCATCGCCGACAAGGTCGGTGCGCTGCTGTTCGTCGACATGGCCCACGTTGCCGGCTTGGTTGCCGCAGGCCTGTACCCGAACCCGATCCCGTTCGCCGACGTGGTCACCACCACCACCCACAAGACCCTGCGCGGCCCACGTGGCGGCCTGATCCTGGCCAAGTCCAACGAAGAAATCGAGAAGAAGCTCAACGCTGCCGTGTTCCCCGGCGCCCAGGGCGGCCCGCTGATGCACGTCATCGCCGCCAAGGCCGTGTGCTTCAAGGAAGCGCTGGAGCCAGGCTTCAAGGCTTACCAGCAACAAGTCATCGAAAACGCCCAGGCCATGGCCCAGGTGTTCATCGACCGCGGCTACGACGTGGTTTCCGGCGGCACTGACAACCACCTGTTCCTGGTC
>Ga0160461_1000194_pt1 | contig 65760 bp, 52 predicted proteins | sample HID1975I_E6MG_FD_108266 | JGI IMG/M metagenome (GOLD analysis project Ga0160461, IMG submission 108266) | Enriched soil microbial communities from UW Madison campus, WI, USA - HID1975I_E6 MG | ecosystem: Environmental > Terrestrial > Soil > Unclassified | place: USA: Madison, Wisconsin...
ATTTGTTGCTTGATTAAACGTCTGCAAGATGGACAGTCATCCTTCCTGCAGGCGTCCGCACAAATTACCTGCGCACACTGTCAAAGAACTTCGGGGCCGGCCTCAGCGCCTTTCCCTTTCCGCCCCGACGTTTCCGTCGTAGCGAGCCGCCCATTATAGCCGGCTTTTTCACCCCGTCAACACCTCGTTTCGAGCCGTTGACGTTGCTTCAGAACCCGAAGGTTTTTCCCGAAGCGAGCCCGCCATCTTAGCGGACTTTTTTCTTTCGTCAACCCCTCGTTTCGGAGGTGTTGACCGCTTCATCGTCGTGGCCCGAAGGCCGTTTCGTTGAAGCGAGCCGCACATCTTAGCCGGCTTTTTGATTCCGTCAACTTCAGTTCGTTGAAGTTGATCTCGTCGGCGTCGCGTTGAAAACGTTGTTGCTGACGAGGCCGCGCAGTTTAGCGATGCAGGCGAAACCGTCAACTCTTGTGTGATCGCTTGCATGCGTGCGATACGCGCGTGCACGCAAGAGCGTGCATACGCGCGCACAGATTCATCGCGTTACGCGGCGGCGCGTGCCGGTGTCACCGCACGCGACCACGCCAACAGCCATCCGCATGCCAGCAGCAAACCGGCCAGCAACCAAGGCGCACCGGGAAGATGCAGCGGCGCGTGCTCGCCGATGAACCAGGCGAAGACGTTGGCAAACAACAACGGGCCCAGCACGCCGGCCAGGCTGATCAAGCTCATCAGCGCGCCCTGGATCCGCCCTTGCACTTCGGCGCCGACACGTTGCGTGATCAAGGCCTGCGCCGCCGGTCCGGCCACCGCCCACAGCGCGCTGATCGGCACGCCCAGCAGGAACATCCGCCCATTGCCGGCCAAGCCATAGATGATGAAGCCGATCACCCCGCAGCCCAGGCCGAGTAGCAAGGCGCGCCGCTCGCCCAGGCGCGCGACGATCCGCCCTACCAGTGCGACATTCACCACGATGCTGCACACGCCCACCAGGGCCAGCACCCAGCTCACCTGCATCGGGCCCCAGCCGTAGAGATAGCCTGCGAAGAGCACGAAGATGCTCGGATAGACGTAGTGGGCGAGATTGGCCAGGAAGATCACCGCCGCCAATCCAAACACCGAGGGATAGCTGCGCAGCAGGCGCAGTGCGCCCAGCGGGTTGGCGTGCGACCAGTCAAAGCGGGCGCTGCGTCGTTCCGGCGGCAAGGATTCCGGCAACACCATCAACCCGTAGAGGAAGTTGGTGAGCGAAAGCGCGGCGGCAAACCAGAACGGCCAGCGCAGGCCGAAGCTGCCCAGCCAGCCGCCGACCAAGGGCCCTGCGACGAAACCGATGCCGAATGCGGCACCCAGCATGCCGTAGGCCTGCGCGCGTTTATCCGGCGCGGTGACGTCGGCGATGTATGCGTTGGCCGTGGAAAAACTGGCCGAGAACACGCCTGAGAACACCCGCGCCAGCAGCAATAGCGGCAAGGTGTGGGCAATGGCCATCAGCACGAAATCCATGGCCAGGCCGAAGCACGACAGCAGGATGACCAGACGACGGCCATAGCGATCGGACAAGGCGCCCTGGATCGGCGAACAGAAGAACTGGATTGCCGCGAACAGGAAGCCGAACCAGCCGATCCAGTGCGCCGCGTCGGCATAGTCGCCGCCGGTGAATTCGCGGACCAGGTTCGGCAACACCGGAATCACCACGCCAAACGACAGCACGTCGATCAGCACCGTGATGAAGATGAAGATCATAGCGGCGCGGCGGGGGCTGCCCGCCGGGATCGATGCTTGCATGAGGCTGACTCGCGAGGCGAAGTGGCGAGTGTAGTGGCACACCGCACCGCCGCACGATCGCCATCGAGCCGCCGCTATGCCATGCCGCTCAAAGCGGCTGCGTACTCAGCGTCTGCTTGAGCGTGTGGCGTGCGCCCGGGGCCAGTTCGATGACTTCTGGCCCCGCATTGGCGGCCTCGAGGCAGACGAAATGGCGCCAGCCCGCGCCGACGTCCTCCATCTTCGCCGCGCCAGCCTCGCCTGGGTTCCAGGCCACCAGCGTGCGGCTGCCTTCGGTCTGCAGATCGATGCGCCGGCGTAGCACCGGGTCGACCAGACTGTAGCGCCCGCCCGCACCCGTGTAGATGCGATCGCTGCGCCCGGGGTCGCGTGGATCACGCAAACTCCAGTCGCCCTGCTGCCGGTGGGTGACTGCGTAGTTCTCGAACTTGTCGAGGTAATCGAGCCCCTCCACACCCTCCGTGCTGACCTGCAACGCATCGCCGACCCGGAAGTAGTTGTGCAGGGCCTGGGTGAAGCGCACCGGTTGCGCGCTGACGTTCTCCGTCTCCAGCTGCTGCACCAACGTCCGGCCGATACGCACGGTCATGCGCAGACGCAGCGGCAAATCCTCCAGGGTCGGCGGGGCGAGCTGCAACACGAGGGTGCCATCGTCCTCACGTCGCGCGTCGATCAGCTGCCACGGCAATGTCCGCACGAAACCGTGTGCAGGCACCTCGTTGCTCTGGTCCTGGCGGCCGAAGTACGGCCAGCACACCGGCGTGCCACCGCGGATCGGCGTAGGTGCCGGCTTGGCCAGCGGCGACAACCACATCACGTCTTCGCCGCCCTTCGGCACGAAGGACAGCAACTGCCCGCCGAACAGGCTGATCGCCGCGGTCGAATATGGCGTGGTCACCAGTAACGAGGGGAATCCGTGGAAGTCGCCTGTGCTCAGGCCGGGAACGTCTTTCATGATCTTGTGCTTGCTCACGATGGGGGACTGGACGTACTTGGGATAGGCCGCCGGCAACTTGAAGGCGGTGCCTTTCGCCACGGGCGCGGCGCCCGCTTTCAGCGCGGCGAGGATGGACTGGCCGGCACGTCCATCGGCAGGTTGCAGGCCGAGTCGTTGCTGCTCTGCCTGAATCGCCCGCCGCGTGCTGCTGCCGAGGATGCCATCGGCGCTGCCCAGGTCGTGGCCGCGGGCGATCAGCAAGCGCTGCAGCTCGCGGCGACGCGCACGATCCAGGCCCGGGTCGTCGGTGGGCCACGCCGTGACCAGACCGGCCTCGCCACGCAAGCGATCCGACAGCAGCGCGATCGCCAACGCATAGCTTTCAGCTGCGTTGTAGGCGTAGATCGCGTCGTAGTTGTTGAACACGATGAACGCCGGACCCTTCGGACCTGCAGGCAACAGCAGTGCGGCAGGCGTGTCATCGCTTACCGCCGCCAGATGCGAGGGCCGTCCCTGCACTTCACGCACGCCGCTGTCGCGCCACGCACGCCAGGGCCGCCGTGCAGTGCGCCCGGCTTTTCCGGTGTCGAAGCCCGGCGGCAGCAATACTTCTTCGCCCCACGATTGGCCACTGCGCCAACCGGCGCGGGCCAGGTAATTGGCGGTGGAGGCCAGCGCATCCGGCACGCTGCTGACCAGGTCGCGGCGGCCATCGCCATCGCCATCCACGGCGAGGCGGCGGTAGGTGCTGGGCATGAACTGGGTCTGCCCGAAGGCGCCGGCCCATGAGCCCACCAACGGCGGCTCTGCCGTGAGATCCCCGGCCTGCAGCAGTTGCAGCAGCGACATCAGTTCGCCACGGAAGAACGCCTGCCGGCGCCCGTCGCAGGAAAGCGTCGCCAGCGACACCAGCAGCGGGCGTTTGCCGGTGACGCGTCCGTAGTCGCTTTCCACGCCCCAGACCGCGACCACGGTTTCGGCGTCGACCCCGTATTGCTGTGCCAATGCGTCCAGCAGTGGCCGATGCTGCACGAGCATGGCCTTGCCATCGGCCACCCGTTCGTCATCAACGAGGGCAGAAAGGTAATCCCAGATTGGCGTGGTGAATTCCGGCTGGGCGTCGAGCAGCGCCAGCACGCTGGCATCGGGTTGCAGGTTGCCGACATGGCGATCGAAGGTGGCGCCGTCTATCCCCTGCGCCGAAGCAGTGCTGCGCAGGCCGGCCAGGCAGCGCGACCACTGGGCGTCATCAGCAGCCAACGCAGGCGCGGCGAGGAACATGCTCGCCAGTGCGACTGCGCACGGTTTGCGCATCTGGTCAGACCAGATCGCGGAAAACCTCCGGGCGACGCGGAAGCTCATCGGTGCGCTCCACGACCAACCCCACCGGACGCGGCGCGGGTATGCCAGGACGACGCCGGATCATCCACGCCGCCAGCGCCCCCGGTACCAGGAAGCCGAACACCGCGACCAGGATCACCATCCATAACCAGAGACTGAGGTTGCCCATCGCCGTCCCTTTGCCGAACCACGGCCCTGCCTATCCCGGAAGCCAGCATAGCCAGCGCGTGCGAAAGCGGCGTGCAGAAGCCGGCCACGGGCGGGGCCTCACAACGCATCCAGGTAGTACCAGCGGCCATCCTCGCGAACGAAGCGGCTGTGTTCCTGCATGCGCGTCGCGCTGCCACCGCCGACGCGATAGCGGGCAACGAATACCACCTCGGCCGTGTCCGGCCCGGTGTCGGCGGTGCGCTTCACGTCCAGGCCCAGCCAGGTGGTGCGCGCGCCCGCCGGCTCGTCCAGGGTCAAGGCGGGGGGACGGGTCGAGGCATGCCAGGTGCCCAGCAGGTAATCGACATTGCCCAGCACGTAGGCGCTGTAGCGCGAACGCATCAGCGATTCGGCGTCCGGCGCGGGCTCGCCGGCGTGATGGCGCCCGCAGCAGCGTGCAAGATCCAGCGCGCGGCCGCAGGGGCAAGGCGAAGCAGCGGGGCGGGGTGCCGAAGACGCTTTCATGCACCGATTGTGCGGGTTACGCCGCTTCGCCGCACCTGCGGATTTGCACGTGGGCACCGCAGGCGGCAGCGCGTATGCTGGCGCGCCCCTCGCCTGCCGCGCCCGCCGTGCTCGAATTCCTGCCGACCGAACTGCCCTGGTTGCTGTGCATCGCATTCGCGGCTGGCCTGATCGATGCAGCCGTCGGCGGCGGTGGTCTGATCCAGTTGCCCGGCCTTTTCGCGACCTTGCCGCGCGAGGTGCCCGCCGTGCTGCTGGGTACCAACAAGTTCAGTTCGATGTTCGGCACCGGCATGGCGACCTGGCGTTATGCGCGGCATGTGCGCATTCCCTGGCGGCCGGTGCTCTACGCGGCCGCCACCGCGTTCGTGTTCTCGTTCCTCGGCGCCACGGCCGTCAGCCTGTTGCCGCGCGAGGCTGTGCGCCCGCTGATCCTGGTGCTGCTGCTGGCCATGCTGGCCTACACCCTGGTCAAGAAGGATTTTGGCGCGCTGCATCGGCCCCGCCACATCGGGCGTCGCGAATTGCTGCTGGCGCTGGCCATGGGCGCGGCCATCGGGTTCTACGACGGCTTCTTCGGGCCGGGCACCGGCAGCTTCCTGATCTTCCTGTTCATTCGCTTCTTCGGGCTGGATTTCCTGCGCGCCTCGGCAGCGTCCAAGGTGGTGAACCTGGCGACCAACGTCGCGGCGCTGGCGTTCTTCCTGCCCAGCGGCAAGATCCTGCTGGCGGCGGCAATCCCGATGGCCGCGGCCAATGTGGCCGGCGCCTTCACCGGCACGCGCCTGGCCCTGCGCGGTGGCACGCCGCTGATCCGCCAGCTGTTCCTGGTGCTGGTGGTGGTACTGATCGCGCGGATGGGTTGGGACACGCTGCGCGGCTGAGCGCAGCGTGCCCGCAGAACTCAACGCGCCTTGCCCTTGGCGTTGACCGGCTTGCGCGCGGCTGCCGCCTTCACCGCTTTCACCGGCTTGGCCGGCTTGGCCGGCGCTTTGGGCTTGGCCTTGGCGGCGGTCTTGCCTGCAGCAGCAGGCACCGGCCTGGGCGGCTTGACCTTGGCCACCTTCACTGCGGCGCCGGGCTTCGGTTTCACCGCAACCTTGGTCACCTTGGCGACTTTCCGGCCCACCGGCTTCTCGGTCGCTGCGGTTGCCTGCGCTTTCGCAGCAACGGGTACCGGCGTGGCGATCGCGATCTGCGGCTCGGCTGCGCCGGAGCGTGCACGCTCCGGCAGCTTGAGCCGATTGGCCGCGTCGTCGTACTCCACCAACAGCACGCCGGAGGTATGCCGGCCGCTGATCTCGACGAAACACGCGCCCCCGATGAACGGCTCAAGCGTCATCACCGACTTCAACGGCGTGGCCACAATCATCTGGAAGCCGAAGTTCTCGAAGATGTTCATTGCCAGCGCGGTGAATTCGTTGTCGGCCTTGTCGAAGGCCTCATCGAGCACCACGGCGCAATAACGCGGCAGCTCGCCGTCCTCGCCGCCGAGCTGGTAACGCAGCGCAGCCGCCAGGCAGGTGGTGGCCAGCTTCTGCCGCTGTCCGCCGGACTTGCCTGCGCCGCTGCGATAGATCTCCACCTGCGCGCGCGTTTGCGCATCCAGCTCCACGCCGACGAACTCGACATGCAGGCGAACATCCAGCACCTGCTCACGCCAGCGCCGCTGTTCCGAATCCTGCGCACCCAATCGCGCCACCAGGCCGCGCAAGGTATCGAACTGGGCCTCGGCCAGCGCACGGTCCTCGGTCTGCTGCTGCGCCAGCACCGAACGCAATTGCTGCTGGAACTCCTGCACTTCGGGCAGGCGCCGGTCGCTGACCTCGATGGTCAACACGGTGCCGCGATTGAACGGCACCTGCTCCAGGCTGGCGTTGACCTCGTCCATGCGCTGGCGGATGCCCTTGTGGGCTTCGGCGGCGTGACGCTGCAGGGCGAGCAGGTTGTTCTTGCTCTGCGTCTGCAGCAGGTCAAAGAAGCGGTTCTCGTGCCGCGGCAAGCCATCGCTCTCGAGTCGATCCAGGCGCGCGAGGAAATCATCGGCGCTGGCCACGCTGACGGTGAAATCACCGCTGTCTTCCGGCCACTGCTGGCAATACTTGCGGAAGCAGTCCAGCAGCAGCTGGCTGAGCCGGCTGTCACGGCCCTGGCTCTCGGCCAATTGCTCGGCCAGGCCGCGTTCGACCACGCGGAAGTGCGCCTCCAGGTTGTCCAGGCTCAGCACCGGCAATTCCGCCAGGCGCTGCTTCAGGCCTTCGAGCTGGGTCGGCGTGAGCGTGCCGCCGTTGCGGCCGGTACTGGCCTGCTGCACGGTTTCCAGGCGCACGCGCTCGCGCGATAGCTGCGCCCGCTCCAGGCGCACGTCTTCATAGGTACGGCGCGCCTGGTCGCGCAGGGTGCGTGCCTGCTCCAGGGCCTGGCCGAGTGCGCGCAGGCCACTGTCGCCCTCGCGCAGCTGCCGCAGTTGTTCGTCGATGTCGGACAGGCGCTGCAACTTGGGCGCGATGTCGATCTCGTCCCAGTCGCGCTCCACCAGGGTGTGGGCGGCCAGGGTACGTTCCTGGCCCTGCTCGCGCTGTTGGCGCAGGGCGGCGACATCGGCCTCGCAGGCGGCGATGCGCTGGGCCAGCTGCTGGCCTTCGCGCTCGAACACCTTGAGCTTGTCGCGGTTGTCGTAGCCGAGCAACCAACGCTTGCGATCGCCCACGGCGTGGCGGTCGTCCTTTTCGTAGCGATCGCCCGGATGCTTGACCTGGCCTTCGCGGGTGATCGCCTTGTCGGCGTTGCGCAATGCAGCCGCCGTGTCCACGCAGTCGTAATCGAAACGACGCGCCAGCTCGTGGCGCAGCCAATCGGCGTAGGGATGGTCGCGCAGCTGCAGTTTGCCGGGCAGGCTGCGCGGACCGAAGTCACGCGATTGCAGGGCGTCATTGCGGCGTACGCGGAAGTAGACCAGGCGCGTACCCAGGTGCGTCCGGTTGACCCACTCGCCCACCTGCGCGTGATGGCGCTCGTCCACCAGCAGCGATTGCGCAAAGCCATGCAGCACGCGCTCGATCGCGCCGCGCCAGGCGATCTGGTCCTCGCTGACCTGCAACAGCTCACCCACGAAAGGCAGCGCCGATTCACTCAGGCCTGTGTCTTCGCACAAGCGGGCGCGCAAGGCCTGCATCGGCGCAGGAATGCTCGAAGGCGCCTTCTTCAGCGCTTCGATCTCGGCGCGGATCGCAGCGAAGCGGCGCTCGTCCTCGCGCCGTTCGGCCATGCGTTCGGCGATCGCCTCGTCCACCGAGCCGGCTTGCTCGCGGTTTCCCGCCAGCAGTGCGCGTGCCTGCGCTACTTGTTCGGCGAAGCCCACCGCGCTGCCCGATAGCGCCGTGCCCAGCTGCCGACAGGCCTGCTCGATCTGGCTGCGGCGACGGCCGCGCTCGTCGCGTTCGCGCTCGATGCGGGCGCGTTCGCGCTCCAGCGCCTCGATCTGCTCACCGCCCTGGGCACGCTGGTCGCGTTCCAGGCCAGCGAGTTTTTCCTCGTGGTTGTCCAGCGCCTCACGGCGCTGGCCTTCCTCGCCCGCCAGGCCACGGTCCAGCGTATCGAGTTCAAGCAAGCGCGCCTGCAGCAGTTCGCCACGACGCTGCTCGCGATAGCCGTCCACGCCCAACTGCAACTCACGCAGCTCGCCGACACTCCGGCGCAAGGCCATCAGCGCCGCATGGTGCTCGCGCGCGGGCGAGAGCGTCTCCACCTGGCGCCGCGCCGTGACCACCGCCTGGTGCGCGCCATCGAGCTCGGCGAAATCCTCCACCAGCCGATCGGCCGCTTCGAAGGTACGCGGCTCGTCCAGCATGAAGCCACGCAGGAAGGCATTGAGGTCGCCCAGGTTCTTGGCCGACTGGGTCTTGTGCAGCAACCGCAGCGCCATGTCATTGCCGATGCCGAGCAGGTCACGAAAGTGCTCGGCGTAACCGGCGAAGCTGTCGAAGTGCTGCACGTCATCGCCGAAACGCGCGCGCAGGCGGCGCAGGTCCAGGTCGAAGCCGTCCAGCTCGGTGGTGACGTCGAACGCACGGCGCGCGACCATGTAGTGCTTGCGCACATCGGCCGGCGCGTTGCCGCTGCCGGCGATCCAGAACAGCCGGATCAGGCTGACCGCCTCGCCCAGCGCGTTGTGATACTCCAGCACCAGTGCCGACCACGTCGCCCCCGAACGCAGGTACTGCGTGGCGATCTCGCCGGAGCTGCTGTCCTGCTGGTCCGCCCACGCACCACGTACGTACGAGACCAGGTTGCGGTCGCGGCCGCTGCGTTCGGCTTCGCGCGCGGCGGCGTTGAAGTCGACGATGCTAGGCGGCGTCAGCAGCGCGGACATGGCATCGAGCAGGGTCGATTTGCCCGAGCCGGAGCGGCCAACGAACAGGAAGCCGCGATCGGCGATCGGCACGTCGGTCAGGCCGCTGAAGGTGCCCCAGTTGTGCACCTGCAGGCGGCGCATGCGGAATTGCCGCGCGCGCGGGTCCTGCGTGGCGTCAGCGAACAGCCCGGTGGGCTGCAGTGACGGAGAACGGGTGAGCTGGTTCATCGCGCGTCGGTCCTCATTCCTCGTCGGCCACGCCAGCCGGCGCGCCTTCGCGCAGTTCGCGATAGGCCTGCGACAGCGCCTGTACTTCCTCGGCCGAGAAGAGCAGCTTCAGCACCGGTGAAATCTCGTATCGATCTTCGCTGCCACGCAGGCGCGACAGCAGCTGGTTGTCGCGCATCTTGGCGATGGCGGTGAGCACGCGACGGGCATAGCCGGCGCGGTCGGTGGAGACGTGCCGCTCGTATACCGACATCGCTTCGACCAGCTGCGGCTCCTCCACCACGGCGCGCTCGCCGCGCGTATCGGCTTCGGCCAGGCGCTGGCGCAACAGCAACAGCAGCGCCGATTCGATGAAGGTCAGCGGGGCGCTGCGCAGCAGCGTGGGCGATTCCAGCTCGGCCGTGTCGGCCTGGCGGGTGAATGCCACGCCGCCTTCGCGATCGACGACCAGTTCCATGAATAGCTCGCACAGCACCCGCCGGATCGCCGCTTCGTGGCGCAACAGGGCCGGCCACAACGCGCCGTGACGCTGTGCATCGATGCTGGGGCCGGCCAGCAGCTGGCACAACGCGCGCCGGGCGACGAATGGCAAGCTGCCGGTGTCGCCGACGAACAGCGGCTGGCCGTCGGCGGCGGTCGCATCGGCCAATGCCAGCGCCTGGGCGAGGTCGTCCTCATCGCGGTCTTCAGACCAGTTCATCTCTTCTCTCCCGGGTGAAGCGCACCAGCGGGATGCGCGCGCGCCGCGCGCTGCCATCGCCACCCTGCCACGTCACGATTTCCCATTGGTCTTCGCTGACCACGCCATGTCGCGTGCCCAGCGACAAATAGCCGATCACCGTGCCCAGGCCCTGCGCGGCGGGGCGATGCTGCAGGGTCTGGCCGATGCTCAGGCGCTCGTGCGCGGCGAGCAGTTCATGCAGGTCGCGGCGCAGGCCACGCACGTCGATTTCCGATTGCGCGACCAGATCGCCGACGCTTTCCAGCGAGATCGCCGCCACTTCCGCACTGTGCACACGGCCATCCACGCGCACGCTGCGCGGGTCATGCAGGCGCCATTGCGACAATGAGCGCAGGCGGCTGCCGCTCAACGCCAGCGTATAGCCAGTCTGGGTAGTCGCATGCACGCGTTCGCGCAGTTGCAGTGCCTCACCCTGGGCCTGGCGCAGGAGCTGATGCAGGCGACGCTGTTCCAGATAGCCACGGCTCTGCACGAAGCCGCGCAGGCTGCGGGCGAAACTCTGCATGACTGCGTGCACTTCGCCGCCGCGTTCGAGCAGGGTCGAGGTGAGGCCCCGCAGGAAGGCGCGTTCGTCGCGCGCCAGCCGGCGGGCGAAGCCGCGCGCCAGCAGTGCTTCGAGTGCTTCGTCGAGGCGTCCGCTCTGGTCGGCGTCGTTGAGCAGGTTCCAGAACGCCTGGAAACTGCGCCCGGCTTCGCTGTCGGCAATCAGGTCGACGCCTTCGAACAGGCGTTCGAGGACATCGCCCCGGGCGCCTTCGTCGTCGATGATGCGCTCGCGGAATTCGCGGTTCAGGCGTTCGAAGTCGTCGCGGACGCGGTGGAAATCTTCGGCCAGTTCGTCGGAGAGGTGGATCAGGTCGCGGGTGCGTTCCAGCGCGCGCTTGCCATCGAGCGCGGCAAGCTGGCCGGCCTGGGCGCGGGCGATTTCCTCGTCCAGCCGCGCGCGCTCGGCCTGCAGTGATGCCAGGCGTGCGTCGGGGTCGGCTTCGGTCTGCCCGGCCAGCTGCACCAATTGCTGGATCACCAGCGACAGACGGCTCTCGGTGGCGCTGCCCGCGCTGCCCTCGCCCAGGCCGGCGATGAAGCGGATGGCCTGGGTCGCGGCGCGCGACAGTTCGTATTCTTCTTCTTCGGCGCCTTCGGGCAGGCGCCGCTCCAGCCAGCCCTGGCTGAGCCAGTGGGCGACGTAGGCCTGTGCGGTGCGTGGCAGTTCGCGCGAGAGTTCGTCGGCGCGCAGGGCGTCGAGCTGGCGCTGCAGGCGTTCGTGCAGCACCGCCGAGGGCAGGCGTCGTTCGTGGTCGAGCAGCAGGCCTTGCAGCAGGCCGATCAGTTCGGGGGCGTGGTCGGCCGCCAGCAGCTTCCACAGTGGGCGCTCGCGCAGCTGCCGATAGCCGGCGATCCGTTCACGGTGCTTCATGCAGGAACGCGAAGGTGCTCAGCCACCGGTTCAGCGCTTGCCGCCGACTTCGATGAAGCGCAGGAATTCGGCGCGGGTGCGGGCGTCTTCGCGGAAGGTGCCGAGCATCTTCGAGGTCACCATGCTGACGCCGCGCTTGTGGATGCCGCGGGTGGTCATGCATTCGTGCGCGCCTTCCACCACTACGCCGACGCCGCGCGGGCCGAGGACATCCTGGATGCACTGGGCGATCTGGGCGGTCATCTTTTCCTGCACCTGGAAGCGACGGGCGTAGGTTTCCACCACGCGGGCCAGTTTGCTGATGCCCACCACTTTGCCGTCGGGCAGGTAGCCGACGTGGACCTTGCCGATGATCGGCGCCATGTGGTGTTCGCAGTGGCTTTCGTATTCGATGTCGCGCAGCACGATCAGTTCGTCGTAGCCGGCGACTTCTTCGAACGTGCGGGCCAGGTATTCGCGGGGGTCGTCGCGGTAGCCGCTGAACCAGTCGCCGTAGGCTTCGGCGACGCGGCGCGGGGTGTCGAGCAGGCCTTCGCGGGTGGGGTCTTCGCCCGCCCAGCGCAGCAGGGTGCGTACGGCTTCTTCAGCCTGGTGCTGGGAGATGGGGGTTTCCGGGGTCTTCTTGGGGGTGGACATGAGCAAGACGCCCATTACAACGGGGCGTGCATGGTACCTGATGGGGGTGTTCGCTGGCGGGCACTGAGGCGGGTCGACTCCTGCGCGGCGGTGGCTTTCGTCGGCTTGCGGTGCGGGCCCAGTGGCGGGTGGGCTCCTGCGCAGCGGTGGCCTTCGTCGACTTGCGGGGCGGGCCCCTGAGGCGGATGGGCTCCTGCGCTGCGGTGGCCTTCGTCGACTTGCGGTCCGGGCCCCGACCCCTCCGGGGCAGGCGTGTCGTCTCCGGCGTACGTCCCTGTACTCAGTCGACGAACGTGGGCCATCCATGGCCCACTCACGCCTGCCCCGGAGGGGTCGGTGCATGGCGCCTCCCGGTCCCCACTTCGGTCGGCCGGGGCCTGATGCCCCTCTCGCTCGGGCCGGGGCTGGGACGCCCCACTTCGTTCGGGCCAAGGCCGGGATGTCCCGCTCGGTCGGGCCGAGGGCCGTGATTCGCCGCTTCGTTCGGGCCAGGGCCGGATGCCCCCACTCGTTTGGGTGGGGGCCGGCGTCTGCTGCTTGGGGTCGCCCCTCTTATATATAAGAGGGGCTATGCCTTACCTGGGTGGGCGGGGGGTGCGGCGCTGGTGCATCTCGTGCTCGTGGTCCAGCCAGTTCGAGCCCTTGTTGGTCAGGAAGAAGATGTAGACCACCAGGGATACGGCGATGACTGCGGTGGCGTAGGCCACGAATTCGGGAACGCGGTCGGCATGCAGTGATGCCTGGTACAGCAGGGGCGCCGTGCCGCCGAAGGCCGAGTTCGCCAGGGCGTAGCCCAGGCCCACGCCCAGGGCGCGGATGTGGGTCGGGAACAGTTCGGCCTTCACCACGGCGTTGATCGAGGTGTAGCCCGTCAGGATCACGAAGCCGATCGCCAGGACCGCAAAGGCCATCCGCCAGTCCGTCTGCTTCGGCAGTTCCAGCACCAGGAACCAGGTGTAGAGCACGCCGCCAATGCCGAAGAACACCAGCAGGGTCTTGCGTCCCACGATGTCCGACAGCCAGCCGCCCACCGGCTGCATCACCATCAGCAAGGTCAGCGCCGCCAGGTTGATCCAGGTGCCCGCCATCACGTCGCCGCCGGCAAAGGCGGTCTGGATCATCTTCGGGCCGGTCACCGAGTAGGTGTAGAAGGCGATCGTGCCGCCCGCCGTGATCAGGAAGCACAGCAGCAAGGGCCGCCATTGGTTGACGAACAGTTCGTGCAGCGAGCCGGTGCTGCCGGCCTTCCCCTCCCGCGATTTGGCGATCTGTTCGGCGCTCAGCGATTCGTCCATCGTCCGCCGCAGCCAGAACACCACCAGGGCGCCGATGCCGCCAATGGCGAAAGCCACGCGCCAGCCCCAGGCCGAGATCTGCGGCGGTTCGAACAGGTGCAGCATCACCAGCAGCACGGCCTGGGCGATGACGTGGCCGCCGACCAGGGTCACGTAGTGGAAGGAAGACAGGAAGCCACGGCGGCCGGTGATCGCCGCTTCGGACATGTAGGTGGCGCTGGTGCCGTATTCGCCGCCCGTGGCAAAGCCCTGGACCAGCCGCGCCAGCAGCAGGATCGTCGCGGCGGCGGCGCCGATCGTCGCCACGGTCGGGGTGATCGCCACGATGAATGAGCAGGCCGCCATCAGCGAGACCGAGACTGTCAACGCCAGGCGGCGGCCGTATCGGTCGGCGAAGCGGCCGAAATACCAAGCGCCCACCGGCCGCATGATGAAGGTCACCGCGAAGATCGCCCATACGTACAGGGTGGCGTTCTTGTCCTCCTTGGAGAAGAACTGGGATTCGAAGTAGGTGGCGAACACCGAGTAGACGTAGACGTCGTACCACTCCACCAGGTTGCCCGCAGAGCCCTTGAGCGTGTTGGACACCGAGCGGCGGAGACTGCCGGGTGCGACGGTGGCGTCGGGGCGGTTCGGGGATGTTGCCGATGCACTCATGGCGCGATGACCTGCGGAGGGACCAGCCGGCAGTATAGGAAACCCCAGGTGTGGGCCCTGTCTGGAAGGTGCAGGCGGTGCGGCTGGCGTGCGCGGCGGCGCGGTTTGCAGGCCTGGCAACGTATGTGGGGCCCGTACGCGCTACGATGCCGCTCCCCACTTGCCGCACCGTGTAGATCCTGCATGAAGGCCCGCCACCCCGACGCTTCGTCGGCGCCATGAGCATTGCCGCTTCCGGCGTGGAGTCCCGGGCCGAATCCCGCATCGATCGCGCCATGCCGTGGGTGGCCGCGCTGGTCAGCGCACTCGTGCATCTGCTGATGTTGTTGCTGCTGCTCTATGCATCCAAGCCCATCGTGACCACGCCGCAAGGCGCGGCCGCAGGCAGCCGGATGAAGGTGGATTTCGTGGGTGAGACGCAGCAGCGCGATGAGGGGCCGCCCAGCCCGCCGCCGCCGGCCGCGCTGCAACCACGCCCGGCGGCTTCGTCGGTACGGTCCACCTTGGTGCGCGAGTCGCCCGATCCGGTGCCGCCGCCGGATGTCACCGCCGATCCGGGCAGCAGCGTGGCGCCAACCCCGCAGGACGTGGCCACGCAAAGCCAGGCCCGTCGACCGGCAGCAAGCCCGCCCGGCCAGCGCCGCCCGGAAACCTGGACCGGTCGCCCGCCCGGCCTGCTCGCGCAGGACACCGCGCCGGTGAATGCCGGCATGTCCAACAGCCCGGCCACGGACGACGGCAGCCAGAACGATACGGTGCGCTCGGCCGAGCCGAGCATGGAAGTCGGTGGCTATCAGGTGATCTACGACCTGCGCAGCGAAACCCTGCTGCGCGCCTGGAAGGCGCAGGGCATGACCGAGTTGTCCATTCCCCTGCCCGGTACGCAGTACCGGATGGTCTGCCCGCTGGAGATCGCGATCAAGCGCGGTTCGGGCAAGTGCCGTCTGGTCGATCCTTACTCACCGGAGATGCAGGCCATCGGCGATGGCCGCGAGGTCATCAACATGGTGCAGGTGTATCGCCGCGGTGAGTTGGTCTGGCGCGGGCCCGGGCCGTACCGGTAAGCAACACGCCGCCGGCCTTGCGTCATGGCGCCGCGCGGCCAGCCCGGTTCAGAACAGACTGCCTTGCGTCGGCTTTTCCTGGGGTTCGGGCGGCGCGGGCGCGGGAATACTGGCAGGCACTTCGTCGCCTCCCAGGCGCCACGCCAGGCCGGAGATCCGCGCGGCATGCCGGGCCAGCGCGGTGCGCAGCACGGCTTCGCTACCAGCCAGATGCAGCGTGGTGCGTGCGCGGGTGATGCCGGTGTAGATCAGTTCGCGGCTCAGCACGCGTGCATCGCGCGCCGGCAGTTGCAGCCACACTTCCTCGAATTCCGATCCCTGCGCCTTGTGCACCGTCATCGCGAAGGCGCTTTCGTGCGCCGGCAATGCGGCGGGATGGAAACCGCGAACCTCGCCCTCGCCGGCAAACCAGGCCACGCGCGTGCCCTGCGCATCCGCAAGGCAGATGCCGACATCGCCATTGAACAGGCCGTGGCGGTAACTGTTCTCGGTGATCAGCAGCAGCCGGCCCTGGAACCACGGTGAGGTGCCACCCAAACGGCGTGCGCTTGCACCGGTCTCGGCCAGCAGTTGTTCGATCCGTGCATTGAGCGAGCGGGCGCCTTGCGGGCCACCGCGCACTGCGGTGAGCAGGCGCAGGCGGCCGGCATCACGCAGCGCCTGCACCGGGTCGCTGGCCTCGGCCAAGGCGCGCCAATGCGACAGCAGCATCTCGCCGTGCGATTGCAGCGGGTCGTCCACGTCTTCGTGGAAGTGCACGCCGCGCAGTTCGCCTTGTCGCAGGTCGGCCAAGGCAGCGTCGGCATCACCGGTGCGCACGGCATCGGCCAGCGGCGCGAGCGCGAATCCTTCGGCCTGTCGATAGCCCCGCAGCAGGTGTACGCGATGCCCAACCAGGGCGGACGACGATGCCGAGTCGCCTGTTGCCGGGCCCAGCAACGGTTGCAGCGCGTGCGCGTCGGCAGGTTGCAGGGCATCGCCGCTGCCGGTCGCGTGCAGGATCGCCGCCAGCACGTCACCGGCTTCCACCGAGGGCAACTGGTCCGCGTCGCCCAGCAGGATCAGCTGCGCGCCATCGGCCACCGCCTCCACCAATTTGCACATCAGTGGCAGGTCGACCATCGAGGCTTCGTCCACGACGACCACGTCATAGGGCAGTGGATTGTCGGCGTGGTGGCGGAAGGTGGGCAGGTCGGGAATCACCCCGAGCAGGCGATGCAGCGTGCTGGCGCCTTCCGGCAGCGCGGCGGCCAGGCGGGCATCGACACCTTCGGCCATCGCGCGGGCCAAGGCGGCGCGAAGGCTTTCGGCCATGCGTTCGGCGGCGCGGCCCGTCGGTGCTGCCAGGGCGACGCGCGACGCGGCCATGCCCGCCGCCTGCGCCTGGGCCATGCGCAACAACAGCAGCCGGGCGATGGTGGTCGTCTTGCCGGTGCCGGGGCCGCCGGTCACCAGCAACAGCGCGCGACGCAAGGCCAACGCGGCTGCCCGGGCCTGGCGATCTTCGCCAGTGGCGGCCTGCGGGAACAGGCGGGCGAACAACGGCGCCACTGCGGCGGCATCGAAACCAGGCACGGGCTGGGCGGCGATCCTGCGCAACCCTGCGGCCAGGCGCCGCTCGTATTCGCGATAACGGCGCAGGTAGAGCAGGCCACGTTCCAGCACGAGCGGACAATCGGCGGCCGCCGCCGCGTCGGCTGCAGGTCGGGCCACCCAGCGCGAAGCCGCCAGCGCGCGCTCCCAGTCGGCCGGTGCCGGCAGCGCAGGGGCGGGGCCGTCGCGCGTGTCTAGCAGCACGCTGGCGCGCGTCGGATCGAGCCCGGCGTGGCCGCTGGCCACGGCCAGCGATGCGAGGGCAGCGCCAGCGAGGGTGGCGTCGTCCGTCTCGGGTGCAAGCCGTTGCAGGCTCTGCGCCAGCGATAGATCCAGGGTGCGCAGTACGCCGGCGCGCTGCAGGGCGTCGAGCAGGCTCATGCCAGCACCTCAGGCAGTGCGCGGCCGGCGAACAGCGCGTCGACACCGTCTACTAGCGCCGGATCGAAGCGCCAGGCATGCACGCCCGGGGAACCAACCTGCGTGGCATCCAGGCCACGGCAGAACAGATAGCGCACGCCGCCGAAGTCGCGCGCGTAGTCGTAATCGGCGCCCAGGCGGAAACGCAGCCAGCGATGCAGGGCCAGCGTGTAGATCAACGCCTGCAACTCATATTCGCTGTGGGCCATCGCCCGCGACATTGCCGCGGCGTCATAGGCCGGGAGGCGATTGGATTTGTAGTCGAGCACGTACCAGCGCCCTTGGTGCTGGTAAGTCAGGTCGATCAGGCCGGTCATCAGCCCTTCCAGGCGCTGCCGCAGGCCGAACGCCTGGCGCGCATTGAGCACATCATGGCGATGCAGCAAGGCCAGCAGCGCGTCGACCCGGGTGGGGCGCATCGCGAAATGGAATTCCATTTCGTTGCGCCGCGCGGTCTCGGGCACATCGGCCAGGCGCACGCCTTCGGGCAGTGCCACGGTCAACGTGTGTCCGATCAATGTCGTCAACGCAGTGACGCCATCGGCCAGTTCGTCCTGTGCGTAGCCGCCGTGTTGGAGGGCCTGGGCGATCACGTCCGCTTGCGCACCCGGCGCCGCCTGCCCGGGTGACCATGCTGACCAGGTGGAGAAGTCGCAACTTTCCAACGCTTCGTGCATCACCACGCCGAAACGGTTGCCGGCAAAGCGCGGATCAAACGGCTCGGCCTCGGCCGGCACCAGCGGCGCGGCAGCATCGGCGACGGCCGGTTCATCGCTGCCGCCACCGGTTTCAACCGTCGCGCTGGCAAGGGTCTGGCTGGCGATGCCGGCATCGGCATTGGCCAGCTGGGTGAAGCTGTAGACCCACCAGTCCGGCGCGATGTGCCGTTGCGGCGTTCGCGCAGGCGGCACCAGGCCTTCTTCGGCCAGCGGCAGCCGCGGCAGCGTGGCAGGGACCGGCGAGGTATCGATCTCGATCGTGCCGGCACCGGCGGCCGCCTGCAGCGCTTCAGGGTCAGCAAGCATGTCGTGCAACGCGGTGCGCTCGTGCTGGTGGAAGCGCCCGGTGGCGATCCACAGCGCGTGCTCGGCGCGGGTGAGGCCGACATAGAGCAGGCGCGCGTCTTCGGCGCGCTGTTCCTGTCGCCAGGCGGTTTCCGCGGCGAGCCAGGCGGTATCGGTCTTGCCGGTGTTCCAGTGCAACTCGCGATGCCCCCCTTCGGCATGCACCACGCAGTGGCTGCCAGCGCCACGATCGCGCCGGCCGATCCCGATGTAGGGCAGGAACACCAGCGGGTATTCCAGGCCTTTGCTCTTGTGCAGGGTGACGATCTGCACCCGTCGCGCATCCGATTCGAGCCGCAGCTGTTGCGCTTCGTCGTTGTCGTCGGCATTGGCGATGCGCCGGCCCAGCCAGTGGACCAGGCCATGCGGGCCCAGCGCGCGCGCATCGGCTTCCTGCAGCAGTTCGGCCAGTTGCAGGTAATTGGTCAGACGGCGCTCGCCATCGGCCAGCGCCAGCAAGCGCGGGCCGTGTGCCGCGCCCAGTTCGCCGATCAGGGCCAGGGGGCCGCCGCGCTGCCAGCGCTCGCGCCAGTCCAGCGCCTGTTGCTGCCATTGCCGATGGCGATCGCCTTCGTGTTCGAGCGCGGCAATCGCCGCGGCGTCCTCGCCGATCAATACCGTGGCCAGGGCGGCGCGCAGACGTGCGTCGTCACCCGGGTCGAGCAGTGCTTGCAGCAGGGCCAGCAGTTCCAGCGCTTCGGGCGTGGCGAACAGGCTGCGCCGGCCTGCGGCGACGGCGGCAATGCCGGCCGCCCCCAACGCCTGCTGGATGCGGCCGGCCTGCTTGTGATCGCGCACCAGCACGGCGATATCGCCGGCCTGCACGGCGCGCCCGGCCACCGTCGCCGTGCCTGCGCGCCCTGCGGCGAGCCAGCCATGGATCGCCGCCACGCAGGCGCCGGTGCACAGGTCGGCCGACGGCCCGGCATTCCAGGGCTTGGGATTGCCCTTGGCTGGCGGCGGCGGTGCCGGTGCCTGCCACAGGGTCAGTGCTGGGGCATTGGCGCCGTCGCGCTGCAGATCGGCGTCACTGCGTTGAGTGCCCGCCTCCACCTGGTGGAACGCGATGCCCTCGGTGAGGAAGGCCGTGGCGAAACCGGCCTGCGCATACATCGCCTCGATCGCCGCCAGTACACCGGGCCGCGAGCGGAAGTTGTGGCTCAGCGATGGCGCGCGTTCTGCGGTGCCGGCGGCGGCGAGGTAGGTCTGTACGTCGCCGCCGCGGAATCCGTAGATCGCCTGCTTCGGATCGCCAATCAGCAACAGCGCGGGCGGCAGGCCGGCTGCGCGGGCCAATGGGCCTTGGCCGAAGACGTTGGAGAAGATCGACCATTGACGGTCGTCGGTATCCTGGAATTCGTCGACCATCGCGATCGCGTACTGCGCACGCAGGCGCCGCGCCAGGGCTTCGGCCTGTGGCCCCTGCAGGGCATGGGCCACGCCGTCGACGAGGTCGTCGTACGTCTGCAGCCGGCGCTGCTGCTTGAGCAGGGTCAGGCGCGCCTGGGCTTGTTCGCGCAAGGCGTGCAGCAGGGCGATGCGCCGCTGCAGGGACCACTGCCGTACCTGCAGGTCGGCGTGCTGCCAGGCTTCCAGCGCGTCGAACAGCGGCGAACACGGCACGCGATGTTGCGCGCCGTCCTTGCAGAACTCACGCAGCCGGGCCGGCAAGAGTTTGTCGAGGTGGCTGTCCTCCAGTTCCCAGTGCGCTTCGGCGCTGCCCTGCCAGAGCAGCTCGAAGGCCTTGTCGAAACTGGGCCGGCGTGCGCGGCGGCCGTCGAAGACCTTGTGCTCGAACGCGGCGCCGATCGCTTCATAGGCGCTGTCGGCATGTTCGCCCAGCGCTGCAACGAGCGCGTGGGCGGCGAGCTGGCGCGCCGGGCGCGGGTCGGGACCAAGCTCGGCGGCGACCGGCAGCAGGTGCGGTTGGCGCAGCAGTTCGCGCAGATCGCCCGCCAGTGCCTCGGGCCCCGCCGGCCACAGCGCCAGGAGGTCTTCGGCCGTGGTGGCGTCGACCGCACGCAGGCGCCACAGGTCGGCCGCCACTTCGCCGAGCAGTTCGCGGTCATTGGCCAGCAGTTCCGGCGCGGCCAGGGTCTGCCCGCTTTCCAGTGCGTGCTCGCGCAGGACGCGGGCGCAGAAGCCATGGATGGTGAGGACCGCAGCGAGGTCGATTTCTTCGACCGCTTGCGCAAGGCGCCGACGCAACTGGTCGGCAGTCTCATCGCTGTTGGCCAGATGCGCCTGCAACAGCGCCGCGGTCAGGCGCGCATCGGGCGCTTCGATCTGCACGTCGGCATCGTCCGAAGCGATCCGCCATGCCAGTGCCAGGCGCTCGCGAATGCGACGCCGCAATTCCTGCGTGGCAGCCTCGGTGAACGTCACCGCCAGGATCTGGCCCATGCGCAGGCCCCGCTCCACCACCAGGCGGGTGAACAAGGTGGCGAGGGTGAAGGTCTTGCCGGTGCCGGCGCTGGCCTCGATCAGGCGCACGCCCTGCAGCGGGAGGTCCAGGTAGGGATCACGCGCAGCGGGCAGATTCATTCCGCATCCTCCTGCGCGCCGCGCCAGTGTCGCCAGCTGTCCGCCAGCGAAGCGGGATCCAGCGGAGCTTCGACCAGGCCGCTTTCCAGCAGTGAATACAGGCGGTGACTGGTCTGGGCAAAAGCGATGAAATCCGGCAGCGTGGCGAAGGGGTCGCGACCGCGATTGACCAGCCGGAACGCTGGTTCGGCGGACTCGCTCCAGCCCATGTTCGCCTGCCATTGGCCAGCAGCATTGCGGATCGCCTTGTCGAGATCGCCCTCGCGCGCGGCGCGGTAATACTTCCAGCTGCTATAGGGCGCGAACGCCAATGGCGCCTGCAGGCCTTGGCGATACATCGACAATAGCTCGGCCAGCGCGCCGCGCGCCTCGGTCGGCGGCAAAGGCTGCGCATCCATCGGGTGCGGACCCAGGCCGTCGTCGGCCTCGAAGAAGCGCTGGTACGGCGCGGCCTCGCCAGCGGCCCGCAATAGCAGCCATTCAAGGCCGTGGCGAATGGCCGCGCGCGCGCCCAGTCCGCCGACCTGCATGCGGCCGAGCCCCTGCGGATACCACTCGTGCAGGCGGCCATGCACCTCGATGCCATCGATATCGACCTGCAAGCGCTGCGAGGTCGCGGGCGCGTCGCCGCGCCATTGTGCGAATGCCTGCACGTACGGCCGCAGTTCGCGCAGCTGATGTTCCAGGTCGCGGCGCCCCAGCGGGCCGGAGGGCAACAGGGCGCGCGCACGCAATCGCTCGTAGAGGCCGTCGATATCGCCGGCCAGCGCGGCGGCAAACACTTCCTGTTGCAGTGCATGCAACGCCAGGCCGCCGGTCGCCGGGCGCAAGGGTTCGAGGTCGCTGTCGGCCTGGGCGGGTTCGGGCAGGCGCAGGCCCAGGCGGTGGCGCAGGAACTGGCCGGCCGGGTCGCCGAACAGGCGGCGCAGGTCATCGATCGCCACGTCCGTGGGCGCTGCGCTGTCGTCGGCCGGCAGAGGGGCGTCGACCCACGGCGCCAATGCCTGGCGCTGGCCGGCGAGGCTGTCCACGGCGGGACGCCAGGCGGCCCGATAGCTGAAACGCCGCGGATCTGCGCCGTGCGCATCGGCGGCGCCAAAGGCCGAGGCGGCGAATGGTTGCAGCGAATGCCGCACCACCAGCTCCTGGCGCGCGGCCTCGGGCTCGGCGTGGGCCTGCGCGGCCGTCGCCACCAGTTCGCTGACCAGCACGGAAGGCTCGCGCACGCTGCCATCGCGCGCGTCGGCGCCGAGATAGCTGAGATAGAACACATCCTGGGCCGAGGCGAACAGCTGCAGGAACAGGAAGCGATCATCCTCGCGGGTGGAGCGGTCGCCGGCGCGGCGGCGTTCGGTGCCCAGTTCGGCGGTGAGCCGGTTCAGGCCTGCGGCGGCATCGCGGCGCGGGAAGTCGCCATCGTTCATGCCCAGCAGGCAGATCACGCGGAAGGGCAGCAGGCGCATCGGCACCATGCGGCCGAAGCTGATGCCGCCGGTCAGCAGCGGCGCGCGCGTGTCGGCCTCGCCGAGTACGGCGGCGAAATGCGCACGCACGACATCGGCCGCTACCGGTGCGGTGAATCCAGCGCGTTCGGCGCTCCGGGCGAATTCGTCGATGAGGCTGCGCAGCCGCTCCAGCGCGCGCTGTGCACGCGGTGCGGCGGGGTGCTCCGGCACCAGGGCGGCGAGCAGGTCGAGCAGGCGTTCGCGCCAACTCGCCGGCGACATCGGCTCGGCCAGCACCTGCTGCTGGCGTTCCAGCACCCGCAGCAGGCGCAGCAGCGTATCGAGCGCGTCCAATGCGCTGCCTTCCAGGTGCGGCCACGGCGCGACGCCTTCGATATCGTCTTCTTCGCCGGAAGCGTGGCCGAGGATCAGGCGATCAAGCGCGAAGCGCCACGTGTAGGCGTCGTCTGCCGGCGCCTGGTGGCGCGCGCGGTGTGCGGCGTCGATGCCCCAGCGTGCGCCGGTGGCGTGCAGCCAGCTGCGCAGCCGCTCCAGCGCGGTCTCGTCCAGCCCGGCGGCTTCGGCAATGGGCGCGCTGGCGAGCAGATCGAGGATCTCATGCAGGCCAAAGCGCGACACCGGCAAGGCGAGCAGCGCCAGGAACACTTCGGCCAGCGGTTCGCTGGCCAGCGGGCTGGTGTCAGCCAGGGCGTAGGGCAGCGCGTCTTCGCCGCCGTGCCGTCCGAACACGGCTTCGAGGTAAGGCACGTAGGGATCGATATCCGGCGCGAGCACGGCGATGTCGCGCGGCTGCAACGGCGGCTCGAAGCGGGGGTCATCGAGCAGCGCGCGCAGCTGGTCGTGCAGCACCTGCAGTTCGCGCAACCGGGTGTGGCAGGCATGCACCTGCAGGCTGGGGTCGCTGCGATCCACTTCCGCGCGCAAGGGCAGCCCGGGCCGGGCGCGGCGATGGAACAGGTCGCCCTGCAGGCGACGCAGCAGCGTGGGCGCCGCGCCGGCGGTGGCTTCCGGATCGGCATAGGCCGGGAAGTCGCCGGCCGGATGCACCACTTCATAGCTGCCCAGCACGGCCATGAAGTCGCGGCCAGCGGCGCCCCAGGCCTGCAGCAATGGGTGGTCGCTGCTTTCATCCGCCTGGCCGGCATGACGCAGCTGGCCGCGGGTTTGCAGGTCGCCCCAATAGCTTTGCGTCGGGCTGGGCATATAGAAATGAAGCGTGCCCACGCGCGCCTGCGTGGCGAGTACCCGCAATACGTCGGGCGAAATGTTGAGCGTGGCAAAGGCGAACAGGCGCGTCGGCAGTCCCTGCGGCAAGGCCGCGGCATCGCCGCCGAAGCGGGTGAGGTATTCGTGGATGCGCCGCGCGCGGTAGGAGCGGCCCTCCGATACGCGTCGCCACAGGATCGCCTGCGGGTCTTCCGGATCGGCGCCGGCTTCCCAGCGCAGCAACCAGTCGCGGCGCCAGGCCTGGTACTTCTCGAACACCTCGCCCAGTTCACCCGCCAGCGCCCAGGCCTTGAGCGGGTCGCCACCGGCCAGGTAGTCGGCCATCGCGCGCAGCGCCGGCCGAGCCATCAAGCGCTGATCGCGCAGGGCCGCGTACACGTGCCAGCGCAACGCATCGGTATCGAGGTCATCGGTGCCGCCGCCGCCATTGGCGGCCAAGGCGCGGGAGACGAATTCGCCCGGGGTGAGGAATTCCAGGTTGGCGGCGATGCCGTGCTCGGCCGCCAGCGAGGCCTGCAGCCAACGCCGCATCGCCACCTGCGGAATCAATACCAGGTCCGGCGCCAGCAGCGATTGTCCCGGCGCCGGGCGACGCAGCGCCTCGGCGAGCAACCCGGCCAGGACTTCCAGTGCGTTGGAGTGATAGAGCCGGAAGTCGGCAAGCGCGGACTGCGTCATCCGCCCATCTTGCCCGAGCCCCTCAGGCCGGACGAGCCCCTATCGATCGGCACATGCGATTGGCCCGCTCGCGGGACAGGCTGTTTCCACGCGTTCTGCCGTGCGGGCTTTGTGCATGCCGGCATCAGGATGCGACAATACTGCACGGTCCAGTTCGGTTAAGTTCAGCCGCCGCGACCAATTCTTCCGCGGATTCCCTTCTTGTCGCAGAAATGTCGGTGAACGATTCCCCTGTCGTCCAGTTGTCCGGTGTACGCATCGACCGTGGCGGCCGGGCCATCCTGCGCGACGTTTCGTTGGACGTGCCGCGCGGCAGCATCACTGCCGTGCTCGGTCCGTCGGGCAGCGGCAAGTCCACGTTGTTGGCCGCACTCACCGGTGAGCTGCATCCGGTGGCCGGCGAGTTGCTGCTGTTCGGCCAGCCGGTGCCACGCCGCTCGCGCGCGCTGCTGGAGATGCGCCGCAACATCGGCGTGCTGCTGCAGGGCAATGGCCTGCTCACCGATCTGACGGTCGCCGAGAATGTCGCCCTGCCCTTGCGCACCCATACCCGCCTGCCACAGCCGGTGCTGCGTCGCCTGGTGGAAATGAAGTTGCAGGCGGTTGGCCTGTTGGCCACTGCCGATGCGTGGCCGCGCGAGCTGTCCGGCGGCATGGCCCGGCGCGTGGCGCTGGCCCGCGCGCTGGCGCTGGACCCGCCACTGATGATCTACGACGAGCCGCTCACCGGCCTGGACCCGATCGCCAGTGGCGTGATCATGAGCCTGATCCATCGGCTCAACGCCAGCCTGGGCCTGACCAGCATCATCGTCAGCCACCACGTCCATGAGACCCTGCCGATCTGCGACCAGGCGGTGGTCATCGCCAATGGCGGGATCGTCTTTTCCGGCACCCCGGCGCAATTGCAGCAGACCACCGATCCGCTGGTGCAGCAGTTTCTGCACGGCCGGCCGGATGGTCCCATCCCCTTCGATGCCGTGCCGCGCACGCCTGAGCGGAGCGCTGCCTGATGCCGCTCGTGTCTTCGATCCAGTCGCTCGGCCGCGCCGGGTTGTTCTCGCTGAGCGTGCTGCGCCGTTCCACCCCGACGGCGGACTTCTTCGCCGAGCTGACCCGCGAGATTTACAAGATCGGCGCGCGCTCGCTGCCGATCATCGCCGTGGGCGGCGCCTTCGTCGGCCTGGTGCTGACCTTGCAGGGCTATCGCACGCTGACCACGTACGGGGCGTCCGATGCGTTGTCCACGCTGCTGGGCCTGTCGCTGTATCGCGAGCTGGCGCCGGTGCTGACCGCATTGCTGTTCATCGGCCGCGCGGGCAGTTCCATCGCCGCCGAGCTGGGGCTGATGCGCGCCACCGACCAGATCAAGGCGCTGGAGCTGATGGCCATCGACCCGGTGGCCAAGGTGGTGGCGCCGCGCTTCTGGGCGGCGGTGCTGACGGTGCCGTTGCTCACCGCGGTGTTCTGCTCGCTGGCCATCAGCGGCGGCTATTTCGAGGCCGTGCACGTGCTCGGCATCGACAACGGCACGTTCTGGTCCGGCCTGCGCGGCAGCGTCGACCTGTGGGATGACTTCGGCGTGGCCTTGCTGAAGTCGGCGATCTTCGGCGGCACCGCTGCCCTGGTCGCGGCCTATGTGGGCTTCCACGCCGAACCGACCATCGAAGGCACCTCGGTGGCGACCACCCGCGCGGTGGTGAATGCCTCGCTGCTGGTGCTGATGTTCAACTTCGTCCTCTCCGCGATGCTGTTCCAGTGAGCACGCGCGAGGCTCCCGACCTGTCAGGACTGTAATCCCCATGCGTGGACCCAGACTCGAATTTTCCGTTGGCGCTTTCCTGCTGCTGACCCTGGCCTCGCTGCTGGTGTTGGCCGTGGCCTCGACCAACCAGCGTTTCGGCTTCGGCCACAGCGAGTACCCGCTGGTCGCGCGCTTCACCCAGATCGGCCAGCTGCGGCCGCAGGCGCCGGTGCGGATCGGCGGCGTCAACGTCGGCCGCGTCTCGGACATCTCGCTGGACCCGAAGACCTTCGAATCGGTGGTGACGCTGGCCATCGACGAGCGCTACAAGGATCTGTCGGCCGATACGTCGGCCGGCATCTTCACCAGCGGCCTGCTGGGCGAGAGCTACATCGGCCTGCAGCCGGGCGGCGACCCGGATGTGCTCAAGTCGGGCGATGAGATCGCCTTCACCCAGCCGGCGGTCGACCTGCTGCAGCTGGTCGGCAAATACATGTTCAGCGGTGGCGGCACGGCAGGCGGCGACAAGCCCGCCGATGCCGACCCCACCGCCACCCCCGCCTCCACGGAACCGCAACCATGAAGATCCGCCTGATGACCTCCGCCCTGGCCGCCGCACTGGCCCTGGCCACTCCCGCGTTCGCCCTGGCGCAGACCGCGCCGGCCGCCGCGCCCGCCGCGACCAGCAATGGCGCCGCCACGCGCACGGTGATCGATACCAGCTCGCGCATCCTCGGCACGCTGGAGCAGCGCCGCGCGGAGTTCCGCAAGAACCCGGCCAGCCTGCGCCAGTTCATCGACGGCGAACTCAACAAGTCCTTCGACCGCGATTACGCTGCCCGCCTGGTGCTGGGCCTGCACGGCCGTGGCGCTTCGGATGCCGACATCAAGCTGTTCGCCGACGCCATGGCCGACAACCTGATGCAGCGCTATGGCGATGCGCTGCTGGAGTTCGAGGGCAAGCCGAGCTTCCGCGGCAAATCCGAGAGCGCGCTGCCGGGCAACCGCGGCGTGGTGGTCTCCACCGAGCTGCTGCGTGCGGGCAATGATCCGACGCCGGTCGACTACCTGATGCGCAATGTCGATGGCCAGTGGAAGATCTTCGACGTGCGCATCGAGGGCATCTCCTACGTGCAGACGTTCAAGGCCCAGTTCGATGCACCGCTGCGCCAGAAGGGCATTGCCGAGGTCGCCAAGGAATTGCGCGATGGCACCCTGCAGGCCGGCCAACAGGGCACCGGCAAGGCCAATGGCAAGGCCAGTGGCAAGTAATACCGCCCTGCGTCGCGAGGGCGATGCGCTGGTGGTCACTGGCGCGTTGGACCGCGAGGCGGTCAGCGCGCTTTGGCCTCAGGCCAGCGCGTTGCTGGCCGGCGTGCGCCAGCTGGACCTGCGCGGCGTTGCGCGCGTGGATAGCGCCGGCGTGGCCTTCCTGGCTGAATTGGTGGCCCGCCTGCGGCGCGGCGCCGAGGGCGAGCCGAGCCTGCTCGGTAGCCCCATCGGGCTGTCAGAACTGACCGCTGCATACCGCTTGACCCCACAATTGGATTTCCAGGCATCCCCGCTGCCTGCCGCGAGCTGACATGAACGTCCATCGCCTTACCTTGATCGCCGCCACCGCCCTGCTGAGCGCGTGCGCCAGCCATGCACCGCAGTCCACGCCCAACGCCGGCACGGTAGTCCCGGCGCAGACGGAAGCTTCAGCCCCGGCTGCGCCCGTGGCCGCGGCACCCGTGGCCGCGGCACCCACTGCGGCCGATGCCCCCACGACGCCGGTGGATTCGGCCGCGACTGCGGCGACCGGCGCCAGCGAGTCCAAAGTACCGACGCAGGCCGAAGATGATTTCGCCGCGTTGTATGGCGGCCCCGCACCCACGGCGCAGGACCCGATCGCCGCTGGCAGTGGCGCAGGTGCGTCCGATGTCTACGATCCGTGGGAGCGCTACAACCGGGCGATGCATCGCTTCAACATGGCGATCGATCGCGGCATCGCGCGGCCGCTGGCCAATGCCTACGTCACCGTGACGCCGCAGCCGGTGCGACTGGGCGTGAGCAACTTCTTCGAGAACCTGCGTTCGCCGGTAACCATGGTCAACCAGCTGCTGCAGGGGCATCCCGTGCATGCCGCGCAAACCCTGGGCCGGTTCGTGCTGAACTCCACGCTGGGCATCGGCGGCCTGCTCGATCCGGCCAGCGCGGCGCGCGTGCCGCGTCGCACCGAGGACTTCGGCCAGACCCTGGGCGTGTGGGGCTGGAGCAACTCGCGTTACCTGGAGCTACCGCTGTTCGGCCCGCGCACGGTGCGCGATACCTTCGGCCTGGCCGGCGATATTCCGCTGTCGCCGCTGCGCCAGGTAGAGAACGACAAGTGGCGCTTCGGCCTGCAAGGGCTGCAGCTGGTGAACACCCGCGCCCAGTTGCTGGCCGTCGATGCGCTGCGCGACCAGGCGGTGGACGAATACGCCCTGACCCGCGATGCCTGGCTGCAACGTCGCAACTACCAGATCCAGCGCGACCGGCGCGGCGATCGCGGTGCAGCGGACGACGAGCGCGACACCACCGTGCCCGTGGACGCGATGCCGATGCCCGACTTCGGCAACTGACCGACATTGCGCTAGATGCCAAAAGGCCCGGGTTCGTCCCGGGCCTTTTGTTTTTGCCAGGCGCCTTGCCCAGGCGCGATCAGGCCGCCAGCGCGCGCTCGATCGCGGCCAGCAGGCCCGCGTCATCCGGCTTGGTATTGGGCGAGAAGCGGGCGATGACGTTGCCGTCGCGGCCGATCAGGAACTTCTCGAAATTCCACAGCACGCCCGGCGCCGGGTTCGGCTCGATGCCGAAGCCGACCAACTGCTGGCGCGTGGCCGCATCGCCCACCGACTCGGGCTGCGCGGCGACCAGCGCGCGGTACAACGGATGGGTGTCGGCGCCGGTGACGACGATCTTGCTGTACATCGGGAAGGTCACGTCATAGGTGAGCTGGCAGAACTGCTGGATCTCCGCATCGCTGCCCGGCTCCTGGCCCTTGAAGTCGTTGGCCGGGAAACCCAGCACTTCCAGGCCGTCGGCCTGGCGCGCGCGGTACAGGTGTTCGAGCCCTTCGTATTGCGCGGTCAAGCCGCACTTGGATGCCACGTTGACCAGCAGCAGCACCTTGCCGCGGTGGTCGGCCAGGCTCGCTGGCTGGCCGTCGATGGTGGTCAGGGGGATTTCGTACAGCGATGTGGCCATGCAGGTGTTGCTCCTGGGTGCGGATCGCCTTACGGGGGAACCTGCCTGCCTGCGGGGCGATCGGCCGCGGGCAGGCACTGGCCAGAAGGCCAGAGGGGATGTCGTAACTCAGTCGGTGTCATCGCCAGGCGCATCGCCAGGCTCGTCATCGGGCGCGCCCAGGGCATCGAGCGCCGCGTCTTCCAGCAGCGCGCGCGAGTCCTCCACCGACAGCGACTCCACCCCACGCAGGCGCCGTTCGATGGTGCGGGTCTTGCGGCTGGCTTCGCCCAGACTCTTGCCGACCGTGTTGATCTGTTTCTCGGCTTTTTCCAGGATGCCGGCGAACTTGCCGAACTCCCCCTTCACCGCGCCGAGCAGGCTCCACACCTCGCTGGAGCGCTTCTCGATGGCCAGCGTGCGGAAGCCCATCTGCAGGCTATTGAGCAGGGCGGTGATGGTGGTCGGCCCGGCGATGACCATGCGGTGCTCACGCTGCAAGGCATCGACCAGGCCCGGGCGACGGATCGTCTCGGCGTACAGGCCTTCAGTGGGCAGGAACATCACCGCGAAGTCGGTCGTGTGCGGCGGCACGATGTACTTGTCGCTGATCGACTTGGCCTGGATGCGGATCGCCCGCTCCAGCTGCGCGCCGGTGGACAGCACCAGGTCCTGGTCGCCCTGTTCCTGTGCATCGAGCAGGCGTTCGTAATCCTCGCGCGGAAACTTGCAGTCGATCGGCAGCCACACCGGTGCATCGTCCTGGGCGCGGCCGGGCAGGCGGATGGCGAAGTCCACCGCTTCGGCGCTGTCGGGCCGGACCCGCACGCTGCGCGAATACTGGTCCTGGGTGAGGGTCTGTTCGAGGATGTTGTCCAGCTGCACTTCACCCCAGCCGCCGCGCGTCTTGACGTTGGTCAGCACGCGCTTGAGATCGCCCACGCCGGTGGCCAGCTGCTGCATCTCGCCCAGGCCACGCTGCACTTGCTCGAGGCGCTCGGAGACCAGCTTGAACGAGGCATCCAGGCGCGTGTTGAGCGTGGTCTGCAATTTTTCGTCGACGGTGGCGCGCATCTGTTCGAGCTTGCCGGCGTTGTCGGCCTGCAAGGCCTGCAGTTGTTGCTCCAGGGTGGCGCGCATTTCGGTGATGCGCTGCTCGTTGCGTTGGGTGAGATCCGCCAGGCGCTGGCCCAACTGCTCGGCAAAGCGCTGCTGCGATTGGCCGCTCTCCAGCCGGCCGGTACGCGCATCTTCCACCAGCGATTGGCGCAAGGCCTGCAACTGCGCGTCGGTACGTTGGGTCAGCTCACCCAGCTGCTGGCCAAAGGCGTGGATGCGCGCCTCCTGCTGCTGGCCGAAGTGTTCGAGCTGGCCGCGCACTTCGGTCAGGCGCAGGGCCAACAGTTCGGCGGCGCGCTGCTGGGCCTGCGTGCCTTCCTCGCGGGCGTGTCGGGCTTGTTCGCCGAGGGTGTCGCGCAGCTGGTCCAGGCGCTGGTCGGTGCGTTGCGACAGGTCGGCCAGCTGCTCGCGCAATTCGCCACGGCCCTGGCGCTGTTCTTCGCGCAGGGTCTGTTCAAGGGCGCCATGGGACTGGCGGCGAAACAGCGCGGCAAGCTGCAGCACGATGACCGCGCACAGCAGGCCGGCGAGAAGAAGGGTATCGGCAGGCATGCGCACAGTGTAGCCGGCCACGTCTCACCGGCTGCGCCAGTTGCAAGGAGTGAGGCGTGGCGCGTGCCGCGCCGCCGCTACGCCCTCGCCTTGTTCGGCGGGCTGCCCGACAATGACGCTCCCTTCAAGCTGTGCGGGTGTGTGGACCATGCCGTGGATGGGCATCCAGGATGTGTGGACGTTCGTGGTGGCGGTGCTGGTATTCCTGGCACTGCCCGGCCCGGGTACGTTCACCCTGCTCACCGCGACCGGCCGCAGTGGCATCCGCGGTGGCTACACGGCGTTGGGTGGCCTGCTGCTGGGTGATCAGTTGCTGATGTGGCTGGCGGTGGCCGGCGTCGCTGCGCTGTTGCAGGCCAATCCGATGCTGTTCCGTGGCGTGCAATACCTGGGCGCGGCGTATCTGGTCTGGATCGGCATCGGCCTGCTGCGCGGGCCGCGCCCCGGCAGCCGCGGCCCGGGGCCGATCACCCTGCGGCCCGGCCATTATTTCCGCCAGGGCGTGCTGGTCACCTTGCTCAACCCGAAGGCCATCATCTTCTACATGGCGTTCTTTCCGTTGTTCATCGACCCGGCGCGCCACCAGGGTCTGGCGACGTTCGCCACGATGGCGGCGCTGATCGCCTTGCTCGGCGTGCTGTATTGCTCGCTGTTGATCTTCATCGGCCACGCATTGAAGCGGCGTTTGGCGCAACGCCCGCGCATCGGGCTGTGGTTGCGACGCGCGGCCGGCGCCGGCCTGGTCGCGTTCGGCGTGCGCCTGGGCGTCGGCTGAGACAGCCAAATAGGATGGGGGGCCGCCCCCCACGAGCGGCCCCCCGAGTGGCCCGGATTGCCCCGGGCCATGACTGGCTGCAGATCGCTGCAGTGGGATCACTCTAGGCCCAGGCTGCCGCCCGCGATATGCGACCAATCCACCGCTCTGACGGCTGGGTTCGCGGCATGCCGGTACTTCCAGGCGTGGCTTTGCTGCACCGCGTTCGGCGACACTCGGCGCTTCCGATCAAGCACCCATGAGGTCCGCATGCAGTCCTGGCTCCGGCGCAAGCCCCTGGATATGGTCACCGTCCACGAGGAGGGGCGCCGCCTGGTCCCCAGCCTGAGCTGGCCCCATCTGGTCGCGCTGGGCATTGGCGCGATCGTCGGCACCGGCATCTACACACTGATCGGCGTGGGCGCGGACAAGGCCGGCCCGGCGGTGCTGCTGTCCTTCGTGGCGGCGGGCCTGGTGTGCGCGTGCGCGGCCCTGGCCTACGCCGAGATGGCCACGATGATGCCGGCGGCCGGCAGTGCCTACACCTACAGCTACGCTGCGTTGGGCGAGACCATTGCCTGGATCGTCGGCTGGAGCCTGATCCTCGAGTATTCGCTGGTGGTGAGCACCGTGGCGGTGGGCTGGTCCGGCTACTTCGTCGGCTTCCTGCAATGGGTGCAACTGCAGACCGGATGGCACGTGACCCTGCCGGCGGCGTTGGCGGCAGGCCCGCATGCCGGCGGCATCATCAACCTGCCGGCGGTGCTGATCACCTTCGTGGTGGCCGGCGCGCTGATCCGCGGCACCCGCGAAAGCGCAACGATCAACGCCGTGCTGGTGGTCTTCAAGTTGATCGCGCTGGGCATCTTCGTGGCCGTGGCGCTGCCGGCGTTCAATGCCGAGAACCTGCATCCGTTCATGCCCTACGGCTTCTCCAAGTCGGTGGATGCCCAAGGCGTGGAGCGCGGGGTGATGGCGGCGGCGGCGATCATCTTCTTCGCCTTCTATGGCTTTGATGCGATCTCCACTGCAGCGGAAGAAACCAAGAATCCGGGCCGCGATCTGTCGATCGGCATCGTTGGTTCGATGATCGGTTGCACGTTGATCTACGTGCTCGTCGCACTGGCGGCGGTGGGCGCGCTGAGCTTCACCGTGTTCGGCCAGAGTGCCGAGCCCCTCGCCTTGATCATGCGCGAGCTGGGCCATGGCACCGCGGCGCTGGTGATCGGCATCGTGGCGATCATCGCCCTGCCGACCGTGTTGCTGGCCTTCTTCTACGGCCAGAGCCGCATCTTCTTCGTGATGTCGCGCGATGGCCTGCTGCCGCGCGGCCTGTCGAAGGTCAATGCCCGTGGCACGCCGGTCACGATCACCTTGTTCACTGCGGTGCTGGTGGCTGCGCTGGCCGGCGTGGCGCGACTGGACGAAATCGCCGCGCTGGCCAATGCCGGTACGTTGGCGGCCTTCACCGCGGTGGCGGTGTGCCTGCTGGTGCTGCGCAAGCGCGAGCCGGGTCGCGAGCGCAAGTTCCGCACGCCGCTGGCGTGGGTGGTCGGCCCGCTGGCGATCGTCGGTTGCCTGTACCTGTTCTGGAGCCTGCCCACGCGCACCCAGCTGTGGTTCGCCGCGTGGAATGTGTTCGGCCTGCTGGTGTACGTGGCGTACAGCCGCAGTCGCGCGGTGCTGGCAAAGCAGGCGTGAAACAGACCGTGGGAGCGGTGTGCGCCGCTCCCACGATCGAAGGGGCCGCGATGCGGACTCTTCAGGCCCCTGGGATCATTTCGGTGCGGTGCGCGCGGCGTAGTCCTCGGCCTGGCGCAACACCCGCATCACGTTGCCACCCCAGATGCCGGCGATCTGCTGCTCCGTATAGCCACGGCGCAGCAGCCATGCGGTGATCTTCGGCAGCTGGCTCACGTCTTCCATGCCCTGCACGCCACCGCCGCCATCCCAGTCCATGCCGATGCCGACATGCGCCGGCCCGGCCACGTCCAGGATGTGGCCGAGATGGGCGAAGAAGTCATCCAGCGTGGCCTGCTTCACCGGCAAGCGCGCATCCAGTTCCTTCATGGCCGCGCCATAGGCTTGCGCCTGGGCCATGCTCATCGCGTCGAACTCGCCGAAGCGCGCTTCCAGCTCCTTCTCCGCCTGCTCGCGCTCGGGCGTTTTGGCAATCGCGGTGAGGTAGCCGCCATAGGCATTGACCTGGATCACCCCGCCCTTGGCGGCAAGCTTGCGCAGGCGTGCGTCATCAATGTTGCGTGGATGGTCGAAGATGGCGCGCGAACCGCTGTGCGATAGCACGAACGGCACCTGCGAAGCCTGCAGGAGCTGGTCGAACACCGCATCGGATGCATGCGACTGGTCGATCAGGATGCCGAGCCGATTGGCGTCGGCGACGAGTTGCCGCCCGGCCGGGCTGATGCCCTTCCACTCCGGGCCCTTCGGATCAGTCGCCGAATCGGCGAATTCGTTGTTGCGGAAGTGCGCCAGGCTGAGCATGCGCAAACCGGCTTGCTGGTAATAACTGAGCAGAGTCGGATCGGCGACCAGCGGGCTGGCGTTCTCCATGCTGATGAAGACCACGCGGCGACCGCTGGCCTTGATCCGCTGCGCATCGGCCGCGGTGAGGGCCAGGGCGAAGCGATCCGGATGCGCAGCCACCATTTCGCGGATCTGCAGCAATCGCAGCAGTCCGGCGTCCCGATCATGCAAATGGGCAGCGGCGCTGCGATCGCCCTGGTCGGTGTAGATCGCCCAGAAGCCGCCATCGAGCGCACCTTCGAGCATGCGCGGATAGTCGACCTCGGAGACGGCACTGTCGCCATGCCGCTGCAGGATGTCGAAGCCCTCGCGCGCCAGGTTGGCTGGCGTGTCCAGATGGGTGTCGAGGGTCAGCAGCCGCTGTTGCAGCGCCTTGGCCCGCGCCAGTTCCTCGGCGCTGAAGTCAACGGCGGCCGCGGAAAGCGGCCAGGCCAGGATCAGGGAAACCAGCAACGGCAGGCTGCGGTGCTTCATCGTGTCTCGCCTTGGCAGGGAGACAGCACCCTAGCGCCCGGGCGGGCGCGGGAACAGTGACTTCAGTCCAGCACCCGGCAGAACACCGCCTTGAGGTAGCGCGACTCCTGCACGTGGGCCATGAACGGATGGTCCGGGCCGGCGCCGGCCACTTTCAGGATCTGAATCGTGCGGCCGGAGTAGAACGAGGCGCGGCGCAGCATGTCCAGGAACTCCTGCTCCGACACCAGGCCGGTGCAGGAGAAGGTGGCAAACAGGCCGCCGGGCTTGACCACGCCCAGGGCCAGCTTGTTCATGTCCAGGTACTTCTTCAACGCGGGGATGACCTGGTCGCGATCACGGGTCATCTTGGCCGGATCGAGGATCACCACGTCGTACTGGTCGCTGCGGTTGGCGGCGTCGCGCAGCCACGGGAAGATGTCGGCCTGGACGAACTTCGGCCGCACGTTGTTGAGCCTGGCGTTGCCCTTGGCGATCTGGATGACGTCTTCGTCGATATCCACGCCCAGCACTTCACCGGCGCCGCGCGCGGCCGCGTACACGGCGAAACCACCGGTGTTGCAGCACAGGTCCAGTACGGTCTTGCCTTCAACCTGTTCGCTCAGCCACTGGCGGTTCTCGCGCTGGTCGGCGAAGAAGCCGGTCTTGTGCGCGCCGGCCGGGTCGGCACGGAAGCGGATCCCGTGCTCGGTGATGACCGCCGCCTCGGTACCGGTCGTGTTGTGGAAATCGAAGCTTTCCTGCTTCTGCACGTGTTCGTCGGCAAAGCTGTGGAAGCGGCAGCCGGGGAACTGCTCGCGCAGCGCCTCGTAGATCCATTCGCGGTGCCGGAACATGCCGGCGGCGAAGAACTCCACCACCACCAGGTCGCCATAGCGGTCCACCACCAGGCCGGACAGGCCGTCGCCTTCGCTGTGGACCACGCGCCAGGCATCGGACACCTTGTCCAGATGGAGCACGTCGCGACGCAGGGACACCGCCTCGGCGATCTTGCGCGAGAACCAGCCCGCATCCACCGGGATGTCCGGATGGGTCTCGAGGATGCGCACGGCGATGCGTGAATGGCCGTTGTAGAAACCCCGTCCGATCCACTCCCCATCCACGCCCACGACTTCGACCACCGTGCCCGGCTTGGGCCGCACGGTGGGCTTGTCCACCAGCTTCTGGAAAATCCACGGGTGGCTGGAGCGCCAGGCGTTCTTGAGGCGTACGACGGGATTGGGGGTATTCATCGGCCTATTGTACCGACGGTTTGACGCCCTCCCCCGGCCGCCGGCACAATGGCCGCAAGAAGGGGAGTAGCTCCCAAGCGTTGTCGCCGTCAATTCGAGTCCCGCGGGACTCCGGTGCAATGGCAGTCGGTTCGCCGGCTGTGAGCGAGACCTTCGCCGCGATGGCGAAGGTCTGTATTCCCGGAAAGATTCCGTGTGCAGCGCCTCGACCGTCCGGTTCGAGGCGTTTTCACTTCAATACGGGAATCTCTGCAATGCAGACCATCGGCAATATCTGGCTTTGGGGCGGCTTCGCGGTCGTCGTCATCGCTGCTCTCCTGGTCGACCTGGTGCTCATGCGCCACGGCGGCCCGCACAAGGTCACCTTCAAGGAAGCGCTCTGGTGGAGCATCGGCTGGGTCGCCCTGGCCCTGGCCTTCAACGCCGGCCTGTGGTGGTACGTGCATGAAACGGCGGGCAGCGTGCTGGCCAATCGCGTTGGCCTGGAATTCCTCACCGGCTACCTGGTGGAGAAGTCGCTGGCGGTGGACAACATCTTCGTCTTCCTGATGTTGATGACCTATTTCGCCGTCCCCGAGGAACAGCGCCAGCGCGTGCTGGTGATCGGCGTGCTGGGGGCGATCTTCCTGCGCGGCATCATGATCTTCGCCGGCGCGGTGTTGCTGGCCAAGTTCCACTGGCTGCTCTACGTGTTCGGCGCGTTCCTGCTGCTGACCGGCGTGAAGATGTGGTGGTCCGCCGGCAAGGAGCCCGACCTGGAAGCCAACCCCGTGCTGCGCTGGATGCGCAAGCACCTGCGCATCAGCCCGCAATACAACGGCAACCGCCTGATGCTGGAGAAGGATGGCGTGCGCTGGTTCACGCCGCTGTTCGTGGTGCTGATCCTGATCGCGGTGACCGACGTGATTTTCGCGGTGGACAGCATCCCGGCGATCTTCGCCATCACCACCGACCCGTTCATCGTGTTGACCTCGAACGTGTTCGCGGTGCTGGGCCTGCGCGCGATGTTCTTCCTGCTGGCGGGCATGGCCGATCGCTTCCACCTGCTGCCCTATGGCCTGGCCGTGGTCCTGGTGTTCATTGGCCTGAAGATGCTGGCGATCGACTTGGTGAAGCTGCCGGTGTGGGCGTCGCTGGGCACGGTGGTGGCGATCATCGGCGTAACCATCGCGCTGAGCCTGGCGCGACCGCCCAAGTCGCACGCCGCCTGATCGACTGGCCCGGCGCGGATTGTCCCGCCGGGCCGTTCCCATTCTCCCGCAGGGTGGGCCTTGCATTCGACGGGCCCACCGCCATCCGAGGCGTATGGATACCTCCAGTCATTCTTCCGACCCCACGCCAAGCGACGCGCGCGAACAGCGCGGCCGCGTGCTGCGTGCGTTCAACCTCAGTTTCGCCGCCGTCCTGGTGATGGTGGTGGTCTTCGCCAGCCAGGGCAGTTTCGACTGGCGGCCCTGGGCGGTGCGTCCGCACGAATGGCAGGGGCTATGGGGCGTACTGACCGCGCCGCTGCTGCATGGCTCGCTGGAACACCTGGGCGCCAACGCATTCGCGCTGTTGATCCTCGGCACGCTCGCCGGCAGCGTGTACCCCAAGGCGACGCTGCGTGCGTTGCCGCTGATGTGGCTGGGCTCGGGACTGGGCGCGTGGTGGCTCGGCGACGTCGGCACGTATCACCTGGGCGCCAGCGGCGTGACCCATGGGCTGATGTTCCTGCTGTTCGTGCTGGGCCTGATCCGTCGTGATCGGGCAGCAATCGCGACCGGCATGATCGCGTTCCTTTTCTACGGCGGCATGTTGCTGGCGATCCTGCCGCGCGAGCCGGGAATTTCCTGGCAATCGCACATGGGCGGTGCGATCGCGGGCGTGTTGGGCGCGTTGCTGTTCCGTCATCTCGATCCGCTGCTGCCGCGCAAGCGCTACAGCTGGGAGGATGAGGACGACTACGAAGGCGACGAGCCGCCTGCCCTGGACGGCGACGACGCCCAGACCCTCGAACCGCCCCGCCCTGGCCAGGTGCCGGTGCTGTGGCAGCGCGAGCAGCCCAGCGGCGCGGTGGTGGTGCCGTTACGGCGGCGCGACGCGGAAGAATGATCCTTGCCGCGTTGTAGGCAGGCCGCAGAAGGATTAGAAAGGAGGCCCGCGGAATCCAGAGGAGGCCCGTCATGACGCCGCAATTCAGCGTTTTCGGCCATATCGGCCGGCCAGTGCAGGATGTCTACGAGGCCATTGCCGATCCGGCACAGCTCTCGCGCTATTTCACTACGGGCGGTGCGCGTGGCCGCCTGGTCGCCGGCACGACGGTGTGGTGGGATTTCCACGACTTTCCTGGCGAGTTTCCGGTCGAGGTGATCGAGACGACGCCGTCCCAGCGCATCGTGATGCGCTGGGATTCCAATGAGCCGGCGGGCGTGGACGAGCCGCCGCGACAGACCACGGTGACATTCGATTTCACTGCAACGGCCGACGGCCGTACCAAGGTGGAGATCAGCGAATCCGGCTGGGCACAGACGGAAGACGGATTGCGCGCTTCCTACGGAAACTGCATGGGCTGGTCACAGATGTTGTGCGCGCTGAAGGCCTGGCTTGAGTACGGCATCAACCTGCGGGACGGAATGTACGTCTGAGGTCGATGCATTACGTGGCGCCGTATCGACGGCGCGTCGCCCCAGCGCGGGGTCGTCGGTGAAGAACGCATCCAGACCTAATTGCAGGTAGGCCCTGATTTCAGCCACCGAGCCGGCATCATTGCGCGTGGTGATTGGCGCGGCGTTGCGAAACTGCGGCGCGAGGTATCGGTTCTCGGGACGGAAGGTGTAGGGCTGGATCTGCAGCCCCGCCGCCTTCGCATCTCGCGACAGCGCGGTAGGCTTGCTTAGGCGGCCCATCGCATCGATCGGGATTAGGCTACGGATATCCGGGCCGATGGCATCGGCGTAGCGCGCCACGGTTTGCAGACCCGAGGCTGTCATCAGTTCCGAATAGCGGCGGCCGTCTGCATCGGCGGGAATGCGCTGCTCTGGCTGGCCCATCAATTGCAGCAGGGTGATATTCGATCCACGGCCAATGCGCGCGCGCAGCTGTTGCAGGTTGTCGGTTTCGAATGACTGGATCACCACCGGTGCGCGCCGCGTGTAATCGTGTGCCTGCAGCGCATCGAGCAACTTGTCTTCCATCGCCAGGCCGAGGCCGGCGAAGTAACTGGGATGCTTGATTTCCGGCACCAGCCCGATGATGCGACCCGTGGTCGCGGCCTGCGCGGCGGTGAAGTCGATGAGTTCGTCGAGCGTGACCACCTGGAACTGCCCGTCCCACTGCGTGCTGCGCAGCTGCGGAAGGCGCTCGCGGGCACGCAGGGTCTTAAGCTCCGCGAGCGTGAAGTCTTCGGTGAACCAGCCTTCGACGGTTTCGCCATCGATCTGCTTTCGCTTGCGGCGCGTGGCAAATTGCGGATGTGCGGCGACGTCGGTGGTGCCGCTGATCTCGTTCTCGTGGCGGGCGACCAGGATGCCGTCGCGCGTGGATACGAGGTCTGGCTCGATGAAATCGGCGCCATCGGCGATGGCTTGGGCGTACGCGGCCAGGGTGTGCTCCGGACGCAATGCGCTCGCGCCACGATGTGCGTAGACCAAGGCCTTCTTCGCGATGGGTGGCTCGGGTGCCGGGGCGGCGTGGAGCTGCGTGGTCGTCATCATCGACAGGATCATCCCCCACCCAAGACTGCGCCAGGACATCGCTTGCTCCTTTGGTCGTCACTGCCAACGCAGCGTCCCCAAAGTAGCGCGCTATTTGCCGATGCAGAAGCTCGAAAAGATCCTGCCGAGGAGATCATCGGCGGTCATGCGGCCGGTGATCTCGCCCAGGGCATCGTGGGCCAGGCGCAGCTCTTCGGCAGCCAGTTCTAGTTGTTCGTGCGCCAGTTGGGCGCTGGCCGCCGCGAGGTGCTCGCCCGCCAGGTGTAACGCTTCGACGTGGCGCGTGCGTGCCGAGAACTCGCCTTCCACCGACTCTCCGGCGCCCGCCCCGGCGATCCACGCCAGGCGCTCGTGCAGCACGGATAGTCCATCGCCCGTAGTGGCGGAGACGGCGATTTCCTCCGGCCCCAGCACGGCAGCTGAATCAAGCAGGTCGCTCTTGTTATGGATCCAGAGCACACGCGGCACCTGGGCGACGTCGCTGGCCACGGCCGCATGGCCGGCCTTCGGATCACGCGCATCGACAACTACGAGCGCCAGATCGGCGCGCTGCAGTTCCGCGCGCGCGCGCCGCATGCCTTCGCGTTCGATGGCATCGCCGCTCTCCCGCAGACCGGCGGTATCGACCAGGGTCAGTTCGAGACCATCGATGCGGAGGGTCTCTTGCAGCGTATCGCGCGTGGTGCCGGCAACGTCGGTGACGATGGCCCGCTCGCTACCGGCCAGTGCGTTGAGCAGCGAGCTCTTGCCAGCATTGGGCGGACCGATCAGCACCGCATGCAGGCCATCGCGCAGCTTGCGGCCGCGTTCGGCATCGCGCAGCAGTTCCGCCAGCGTCGCCTGCGCCGCGGTCAGGCCCTCGCGAACTTCAGCCCCACCCAGCGTTTCGATCGGCTCGTCGGCAAAGTCGATCGCCGCTTCGATATGGATGCGCAGCACGGTGACCTGTTCGGCCAGCGCATCGACGCGCCGCGAGAACACGCCGTCGAGTGAGCGGCGGGCCGCACGCGCGGCGCGTGTGTCGCCGGCGGAGATGAGGTCGGCGATGGCTTCGGCCTGGGCCAGGTCGAGTTTCCCGTTGAGGAATGCCCGCTCACTGAACTCGCCCGGCCGGGCCTGTCTGGCGCCCAGTGCCACGCAGCGCGCCAGCAGTTGGCGCAATACCACCGGGCTGCCGTGGCCCTGCAGTTCGAGCACGTTTTCGCCGGTGAAACTGCGCGGGCCCGGGAAGTACAGCGCCAGGCCATCGTCGATCACGCTACCGTCGGCATCCTGGAAGCGAGCGTAGTGGGCACGTCGGGCTTGCAGGGCGGGCAAGCCGAGCCCGGCGGCGATGTCGACGCATCGCTTACCAGACAGTCGCAGCACGCCCACACCCCCTGTGCCGGCGGCGGTGGCAATAGCGACGATGGTATCGGCGTGGCTCATGGGGCGGCGGACGAACTGCGGGTGGAAAGGTCTGGATACGACAAGGCCCGCGTGGGCGGGCCTTGTCGGTGCGGGTCAGGTGTCCTGCACGTTCTTCTGGATGATCTTGCTCGGCGATTCGCCGTGCTGCTTGATCATCCACCACTGGATCAGCAGGCCCAGGCCACCGTTGACCACCCAGTACAGCACCAGGCCGGCGGGCATGAAGGCCATCATGACGCCGAACACCAGCGGCATGAACTGCATCATCTTGGCCTGCACCGGGTCCATGCCGGGGGTCGGGGTTAGCTTCTGCGTGAACCACATGATCGCCATGTTGATCAGCGGCAGGATGAAGTACGGGTCGCGTGCGGTGAGGTCCTGGATCCAGCCCAGCCAAGGCGCCTGGCGCAGTTCGACCGACTCGACCAGCACCCAGTACAGGGCGAAGAAGATCGGCATCTGGATGAGCAACGGCAAGCAGCCGCCCATCGGGTTGATCTTCTCCTTCTTGTACAGGTCCATCATCGCCTGCTGGTACTTCTGGCGATCGTCGCCGTAGCGCTCCTTCAGCTGCGCCAAGCGAGGCTGGAACCTGCGCATCTTGGCGCCGGACTTGTACTGCGCCGCGGACAACGGATACAGCGCCAGGCGCAACAGAACGACCAGGCCGATGATCGACCAGCCCCAGTTCTGCAGCAGGCTGTGCAGGTGGCTCAGCACCCAGAACAAGCCCTGGCCGATGATCGCCATCAGCGAGAAGCGGCTGTAATCAACGACGCGATCCAGACCCGGCACCTGCTCCTTGGCGATCAGGCTGACCAGCTTCGGGCCCACCCACAGGCGCGCCTCGGTGCTGGCCTGCTGGCCGGGGGCCACGGTGAAGCCCGGGCCACGCAGCTCGACGACGTCGCGCGGGCCATCCTGCGCCAGGACGTACAGCGAGGCCTGGTCCTTTTGCGGAATCCAGCTGGTGAAGAAGTGGTGCTGCAACAGCGAGATCCAGCCGCCTGTGATGGTGCGGTTGAGACCACCGTCATCCATGTAGTCCTTGAACGCGCGGCGCTCGTAGCCTTCTTCGGCGCTGAACCAGGTCGCGCCGTTGAAGCTGAAGGAATCCGGGTTGGTCATGCCGCGGCTGAGGATGGTCGGCACGCGGGAGAGCTTGCGGTAGATGTAGCCGTTCCACGTGGTGGTGCCGGCGTTGATCACTTCGTCGCGGACCTGGATCGCATAGCGGCCACGCTCCAGGGTGAAGGTGCGGCGGATGGTCACGCCATCCGGGCCATTCCAGATGAAAGGCACGACCAGCTTGTCCTGGCCCTTCTCCAGCGTGAATTCGGTAGCGTCCTGCTCGGGGCGGAAGCCGCCCACGCCCGGCACCGGCGAGCCCTTGTCGCTGGCCCAGCCGCTGGTCGCGCTATAGGGATGGGTCGGGTCTTCGGTCAGCAGCTTCACCGGCGCGGCGCCGGCCTGCTTGGTCTGCGGGAACTGCAGCAGCTCGGCGTCGAGCACGCTGCGGCCGTCCAGCTTCAGGCGCAGCACATCGGTGCTGAGGGTGACGACCGGGGCGGGCGCGGCAGTGGCGGTGGCGACCGGCTGCGCAGGCGTGGCCGGTGCGCCAGTGGCGCCAGGCACCGTCGCCTGCGGGATGGCGGCGCTGCCCGCGGCGGGGACATCGGCGTCTCGCGCCGGCGGCACGGCCTGGGCGGCGGCGACCTCAGCCGCGGGGGGTGCAGCCTTCTCGCGACCCCACTCCATCCACAGAAAAGCGGCCACCATCAGCCAGGCAAGCAACAGGAATACGCGGGTCTGGTTCATCAGGCAGCAACTCGGCTCAGTCGGAACGAGGTTCCGGCTCGGTCAATGGAGGGGATGAGGGATGGGCATCCTGGGGCCGCGGCATTGTGACGCCCGCGGCAGGGGCCGGCAATGCACCAGCGCGGCGCAGTACGCGCAGCAGGGCATCGCGGATGTCGAGGTGGCTGGCGCGTGCAGCCGAAGAACGAGCGACCACGACGTAATCCCCGCCCGCCAGGGTTGGCGGCAGGTGACGAAAGGTCTCGCGGAGCACGCGCTTGATGCGGTTGCGCCCGACCGCACGCTTGTCGACCTTGCGCGACACGGCCATGCCCAAACGGGCTGGACCGTCATGCGGACGCCAGTGCAAGCTCATGAGCGGATCGGAACAGCGACGACTGTTGTCGAAGACGACAGCGTATTCCGCGCGCGAACGAACCCGCGCAGAGCGAGGGAATCGCCTGCGCGGGTCGGTATCGATCACGGTCGGGATTGCCTGGGCCGCGTTCAGCGGCGCGGCAATCAAGCGCTCAGGCGCTTGCGGCCCTTGGCGCGGCGGCGAGCCAGCACCTTGCGGCCATCGGCCGTCTTCATGCGGGCACGGAAACCGTGGTCGCGCTTGCGCTTGAGGTTGCTGGGCTGAAAGGTGCGCTTGGTGGCCATTGGGGGCCTCTGTAGGTAAGGGGTACGAAAGAACCGGAAATTCTAGAGGGTCGGCCTGATCGCGGTCAAGTGACCGTTGCCGAGAAACCCTGGCGGCCTGTGGATGTCCCTGTGAATAAATATGGGAAAACCTGCCCCCCGGTGGTAGGCTGACCCATCCGATTTTCGCCTCCCGTGCCGATGCACGGCGCTTTCCTGCGCCCTCGGCCGGCCAATGATGAATACACTTTGATGGAAGCTTGGCCCCGTTGCCTGGAACGTCTTGAAGCGGAGTTTCCGCCCGAAGACGTCCATACCTGGTTGAAACCGCTGCAGGCTGACGAACGCGCCGACAGCGTGGTGCTGTACGCCCCGAATGCCTTCATCGTCGAGCAGGTGCGCGAACGCTACCTGTCGCGGATCCGCGAGCTGCTCAACCACTACGCCGGCAACGACGACGTGGCACTGGCGGTCGGCTCTCGTCCGAAGGCGGTCGAGCCTGTCGCAGCGGCTGCCTACCCGGTCGCAGCATCGGTGGCGGTGCCGCAGGTCGCTCCGGTGCCGTTCGCCGGCAACCTGGATACCCACTACACGTTCGACAACTTCGTCGAGGGTCGCAGCAACCAGCTGGGCCGGGCCGCGGCGTTGCAGGCTGCGCAGAAGCCTGGCGATCGCGCGCACAACCCGCTGCTGCTCTATGGGAGCACCGGCCTGGGCAAGACCCATCTGATGTTCGCCGCTGGCAACGCCATGCGCGCCGCCAACCCGGGCGCGAAGGTGATGTACCTGCGTTCGGAGCAGTTCTTCAGCGCGATGATCCGTGCGCTGCAGGACAAGGCCATGGACCAGTTCAAGCGCCAGTTCCAACAGATCGACGCGCTGCTGATCGACGATATCCAGTTCTTCGCCGGCAAGGACCGCACGCAGGAAGAGTTCTTCCACACCTTCAACGCGCTGTTCGACGGCCGCCAGCAGATCATCCTGACCTGCGACCGCTATCCGCGCGAGGTGGAAGGCCTGGAGCCGCGGTTGAAGTCGCGCCTGGCCTGGGGCTTGTCCGTGGCGATCGACCCGCCCGACTTCGAGACCCGCGCCGCCATCGTGCTGGCCAAGGCACGCGAACGCGGGGCGGAGATTCCGGACGATGTGGCCTTCCTCATCGCCAAGAAAATGCGCTCCAACGTGCGCGACCTGGAAGGCGCGCTCAACACGCTGACCGCACGCGCCAACTTCACCGGACGCGCGATCACCGCGGAGTTCGCCCAGGAGACGCTGCGCGATCTGTTGCGCGCTCAGCAGCAGGCGATCGGCATTCCGAACATCCAGAAGACCGTGGCCGACTACTACGGCCTGCAAATGAAGGACCTGCTGTCCAAGCGCCGCACCCGTTCGCTGGCACGCCCGCGTCAGGTGGCCATGGCTTTGGCCAAGGAGCTCACCGAACACAGCCTGCCGGAGATTGGGGACGCTTTCGCCGGCCGCGACCACACCACGGTGCTGCACGCCTGCCGGCAGATCCGCACCCTGATGGAGGCCGACGGCAAGCTGCGCGAGGACTGGGAGAAGCTGATTCGCAAGCTGAGCGAGTAAGGGCCGGTACTGCGCGCACACGCGGGAGAAATCAGTGCATGATTTGCGCGCAAGACGGGGAGAATCTGTGGATAAAGTTGGCGGCTCGCCGACCATGAAAATTATCCACAGGTTTTACCACCGGGCCAGGGGCAGTAATCCAAAGGGTTTCGAGCAAAGAAATTCCTTGTATAACAATAGCTTAAGGTAGTTTTCCGCCAAAATTGCGGCTACCATCACCACCAAGCTTTTGATTTATTCCACATCTTTAAAAGCATAGGGGCACGGAACCACATGCGTTTCACACTGCAGCGCGAAGCCTTTCTCAAGCCACTGGCCCAGGTGGTCAATGTGGTCGAACGCCGCCAGACGCTTCCCGTTTTGGCGAACTTCCTGGTGCAGGTGCACAACGGGCAGCTCTCGCTGACCGGCACCGACCTCGAGGTCGAGATGATCTCGCGCATCGCGGTGGAAGATGCGCAGGACGGCGAAACCACGATCCCGGCGCGGAAGCTGTTCGAAATCATCCGTGCCCTGCCCGACGGCAGCCGCATCACCGTGTCCCAGTCAGGCGACAAGGTCTCGGTGCAGGCCGGTCGCAGCCGTTTCACGCTGGCCACGTTGCCTGCCAATGACTTCCCCTCCGTGGATGAAGTCGAGGCGACGGAGCGCGTGGTCGTGCCGGAAGCGGGCCTGAAGGAGCTGATCGAGCGCACGGCGTTTGCGATGGCGCAGCAGGACGTGCGCTATTACCTCAATGGCCTGTTGTTCGATCTTCGCGATTCGACGCTGCGTTGCGTCGCGACCGATGGCCACCGCCTGGCCTTGTGCGAGACGGAGCTTGATGGCGCCACCAGCACCAAGCGCCAGATCATCGTGCCGCGCAAGGGCGTGACCGAGCTGCAGCGTTTGCTGGAAGGCGCGGATCGTCCCCTGGAACTGGAAGTGGGTCGTAGCCACGTCCGGGTCAAGCGCGACGATGTGACCTTCACCTCGAAGCTGATCGACGGCCGCTTTCCTGATTACGAAGCGGTCATTCCGATTGGTGCGGATCGCGAGGTACGCGTGGATCGCGAGGCACTGCGTGCGTCGTTGCAGCGTGCGGCGATCTTGTCGAACGAGAAGTATCGCGGCGTTCGCGTCGAAGTCTCGCCGGGGCAGCTGAAGATCAGCGCGCATAACCCGGAGCAGGAAGAAGCACAGGAAGAGATCGAGGCCGATACCAAGGTGTCGGACCTGGCGATTGGCTTCAATGTGAACTATCTGCTGGATGCCCTGTCGGCGTTGCGCGATGAGCATGTTGTGATCCAGCTTCGCGATGCCAATTCCTCTGCGCTGGTGCGCGAGGCGAGCAGCGAGAAGTCGCGTCACGTGGTCATGCCGCTGCGTCTGTGACGGCCAGTTCCACGTGGAACACGAGACCCGGCTTCGGCCGGGTTTTTGTTTTTTGGCGAGTGGGATCTTGATTCTCGGCCTTCTTGCGCAACGCGTGTTGTCGGGCGAAAGAGCCAGCGAGCCCCGGGCGCAATGTAACGCCGGCGTCAGTGGTTCCGCATACCGCCACTTGTCGGGTGCTCGCGGCAAGGCTTTACCCTTATTCCGCACGTTTCACGTGGAACTCAAAGCACACGATGCGCCGTGCTACGTCAACGCCTGAGATCCGCTGATGACGTCGCTACAGAGCTTTTATAGAAGATATAGATCAAGAGCTATGTGGTGCTTGGTAGGGCGAATTTCGTTGGAAAACTACTTAAGTGGATGATTTAGCTAAGAAAAGTGACCTCGAAACCCCCTTGAAAAGTAGGGTTGAGTCCTGGGGATGGCGTGTGGATAAGGTGGAGGCAGCCATGTGGCGCTTGAGTTATCCCCAGGTGACCCACAATCTGAACTCCCTGCGTGTGTACTGATTCCCAGGGAGCTGATCTTCTCCCGGTCCCGTATGCTGGGCGATTACCCGCCCTCGGCTTCCCATCGCCTGCATCCCGCCCTCGCATGCTGATCAATCGACTGACCCTGCATCGCTTTCGGCGATTCGACCTCGTGGAATGGCTTCCTGCGCCGGGTATCAATCTGGTGGTCGGTGATAACGGGGCGGGCAAGACCTCGCTGCTCGAGGCGTTGCACCTGATGGCTTATGGACGAAGTTTTCGCGGACGCGTGCGCGATGGATTGGTGCGCCAGGGTGCGGAAGACCTGGAGGTATTTGTTGAATGGCAGGAACAAGTCGAGACGCCTGCTGCCAGGAAACGTCGCGCTGGCCTTCGGCATAGCGGCCAGTCTTGGAAGGGACGATTGGATGGCCAGGACGTGCAGCAGCTGGGAAATCTCTGCGCGGCGCTTGCTGTCGTCACCTTCGAACCGGGCAGCCATGCCTTGATCAGCGGGAGCGGCGAATCACGGCGCCGTTTCGTGGATTGGGCGCTGTTCCACGTGGAACCGGACTTTCTCCCCCTGTGGCGGCGGTACTCGCGCGCCCTCAAACAGCGCAACGCCCTGCTCAAGCAAGGGGGCGCAGGCGCTTCCCTGGACGCTTGGGACCGTGAGCTGGCCGATTCGGGGGAATTGTTGACCGCCCGCCGCCGGGCGTACGTGGATCGACTCCAGGAAAAAGCGATTCCCCTCGCCGCAGACATCGCGCCGTTGCTCGGCATGCAGGGATTGGTGTTTCAGCCGGGATGGCGCCGGCATGAAGTCTCCCTGGCCGATGCGCTGCTGCTGAGCCGCGAGCGCGATCGCCAATATGGCTATACCTCCGTTGGGCCGCATCGCGCGGACTGGCAGCCGGAATTTGCCGAGCTCCCTGGCACGCAGGCGCTGTCTCGCGGCCAGGCCAAGCTGACGGCGTTGGCCTGCTTGCTCGCCCAGGCTGAAGACTTCGCCGACCAGCGGGGAGAATGGCCGGTGATCGCGCTTGATGACCTGGCGTCGGAGCTGGATCGGCATCACCAGCAACGCGTGCTTGCCCGCCTGCTAGCTGGCCAAGCACAAGTATTGATCAGCGCCACTGAAACGCCCGCGCTGCTGGACCCCTGGCAGCCCGCACGGTTCCACGTGGAACAGGGCCAGATTCGGCGTTGCGACTGAATGGGCTACCTGCCTGCCGCCAGTGCCTTCGCGCCGGGGTTGATCGTGCCCGACTGCTATAATTCACCTGCTATCCCCCTATCTCCGGAGCGACGCGGCATCCCGCCGTCGCCCGCGCAGTGGAGCCCACGGCAAAGCGCATGACCGAAGAACTCAATCCGACGCCGGTGAACGGCAACTACGACTCCAGCAAGATCACCGTCCTGCGTGGCCTGGAAGCGGTTCGCAAGCGCCCCGGCATGTACATCGGCGACGTCCATGACGGCACCGGCCTGCATCACATGGTGTTCGAAGTCGTCGACAACTCGGTCGACGAGGCCCTGGCCGGCCACGCCGACGACATCGTGGTAAAGATCCACGTCGACGGCTCGGTCTCGGTGTCGGACAACGGCCGTGGCATCCCGGTCGACATCCACAAGGAAGAAGGCATTTCCGCTGCCGAAGTGATCCTCACCGTGCTGCACGCCGGCGGCAAGTTCGACGACAACAGCTACAAGGTTTCCGGTGGCCTGCACGGCGTGGGCGTGTCGGTGGTCAACGCGCTGTCCGAGCATCTGTGGCTCGACATCTGGCGCGATGGGCACCACTACCAGCAGGAATACTCGCTGGGTGAGTCGTTGTATCCGCTCAAGCAGCTGGAAGCTTCGTCCAAGCGCGGCACCACGCTGCGCTTCAAGCCGGCGGTGGAGATCTTCAGCGACGTGGAGTTCCACTACGACATCCTGGCGCGTCGCCTGCGCGAGCTGTCCTTCCTCAACTCCGGTGTCCGCATCACCCTGATTGACGAGCGCGGCGAAGGTCGTCGCGATGATTTCCACTACGAAGGCGGCATCCGCAGCTTCGTGGAGCATCTGGCGCAGCTGAAGAACCCGCTGCACCCGAACGTCATCTCCGTCACCGGCGAGCACAACAACATCGTAGTCGACGTCGCCCTGCAATGGACCGACGCCTACCAGGAAACGATGTACTGCTTCACCAACAACATTCCGCAGAAGGACGGCGGCACGCATCTGGCTGGCTTCCGTGCGGCGTTGACCCGGGTGCTGAGCAACTACATCGAGCAGAACGGCATCGCCAAGCAGGCCAAGATCAGCCTGACCGGCGACGACATGCGCGAAGGCATGATCGCGGTGCTGTCGGTCAAGGTGCCTGATCCAAGTTTCTCCTCGCAGACCAAGGAAAAGCTGGTCAGCTCGGACGTGCGTCCGGCGGTGGAAAACGCGTTCGGCGCACGCTTGGAAGAGTTCCTGCAGGAGCATCCCAACGAAGCGCGCGCGATCGCCGGCAAGATCGTCGATGCCGCACGCGCCCGCGAGGCTGCACGCAAGGCGCGCGATCTGACCCGCCGCAAGGGCGCGCTCGACATCGCCGGCCTGCCCGGCAAGCTTGCCGACTGCCAGGAAAAAGACCCGGCCTTGTCCGAGCTCTTCATCGTCGAGGGTGACTCGGCCGGTGGTTCGGCCAAGCAGGGGCGCAATCGCAAGAACCAGGCGGTGTTGCCGCTGCGCGGCAAGATCCTCAACGTGGAACGCGCGCGCTTCGATCGCATGCTCGCCAGTGCCGAAGTCGGCACGCTGATCACTGCCCTGGGTACGGGCATCGGCAAGGACGAGTACAACCCGGACAAGCTGCGCTACCACCGCATCATCATCATGACCGACGCCGACGTGGACGGCTCGCACATCCGCACCCTGCTGCTGACGTTCTTCTATCGCCAGATGCCGGAGCTGATCGAGCGCGGCCACGTCTACATCGGCCTGCCGCCGCTGTACAAGCTCAAGCAGGGCAAGAGCGAGCTGTACCTCAAGGACGATGCGGCGCTCAACGTCTATCTCGCCAACAGCGCGGTGGAAGGCGCCTCGCTGGTGCCGGCCGCAGGCGAACCGGCGATCGAAGGCCTGGCTTTGGAGAAGCTGTTGTTGGCCTATGCCAACGCCAAGGATGCGATTGCGCGCAACGCACACCGTTACGACACGCGCCTGCTCGACGCATTGATCGATTACGTGCCGATTGACCTGGAGCACTTGCGTAATCCCGCGCCGGGCGAGGGCCTGGAGGCGCTCGCCGCCAGCCTCAACCAGGCCAGCCTGGGCACGCCGCGCTATGAGATCAGCCTGCAGGAGCCGAATGACCAGCGCCCTGCCGCCCTGGAAGTCGTGCGCCGCCATATGGGCGAGGAAGCGCGGATGTTCGTCCCGCTGTCGGCATTCGAGACGGGCGAGCTGCGTCCGCTGCACGAAGCCTCCAAGCTGCTGCACGGCCTGGTGCGCGACGGTGCGCAGATCGTGCGCGGCAACAAGTCGCAATCCATCGAGACCTTCGCCCAGGCGCAGGCCTGGTTGCTGGACGAGGCCAAGAAGGGCCGGCAGATCCAGCGCTTCAAGGGCCTGGGTGAAATGAATCCCGAGCAGCTGTGGGAAACCACGGTCAATCCGGATACGCGGCGGATGCTGCAGGTCCGGATTGAAGACGCGGTGTCTGCTGATCAGATCTTCAGCACGCTGATGGGCGATGTGGTCGAGCCGCGCCGCGACTTCATCGAGGACAACGCCTTGAAGGTTGCCAACCTCGATATCTGACATCATCGGGTTTACCGCCACATCGGGGAGCGATGTGGCGGATTTCCGCCCGTTGCGCAGGAGCCCGATGAACGATATCCCCGTGTCCACGCCGCCGGTGTTGCCGGCGGTTCCCGCGCCGTTGCCCACGCCCGATCGCGCGCCCCTGCTCAACTTCTTCCTCGATGCCCTGATCGCACTGGTGATCCTGCTGGTCGTCAGCATTGGCGCCGGCGTGGCCTGGGGCATCCTGCGCGGCATCCAGGTAGTGGCCGCGGCACGCAGCCAGGGCATCGAACTTTCGCCTGCGCAGATCACCCAGCAACTGGGCCAACCCGGTGCCCTGGCGCAATTGCTGATGGCATTGGTCAGCACGGCGTCCGCAGCGTTGGTGGTGTACTTCTGGCGACGTCGCGCCATGCGCGTCGAACGTCAAGCATCGTGGGGCGCGTTGCGCCGGCCCGTCACCTGGGGCCTGGCGGTCCTGGTCGCCATCGGGGTGTTCGGCTTCAGCACCGCCACTGGGATGCTGGCCGAACGCCTGCACATCCAGCCGACACCCACGAACCTGTCGCTGATGAACGACCTGCTCCAGCAATGGCCGTGGTCGGCCGTGCTGTTCGCGGTCGTGCTGGCGCCGGCCTACGAAGAGTTGCTGTTCCGTCGCGTCCTGTTCGGGCGCTTGCTTGCCGCAGGCCGTCCCGTACTGGGCATTGTCCTGAGCAGCCTCGCATTCGCGCTGCTCCACGAAATTCCCGGACTCAGTGGCAACGGCGTGCTGGCGATCTGCCAGCTGTGGCTGGTGTACGGCACGATGGGCGCGGCATTTGCGTGGTTGTACTGGCGCACCGGCTCGTTGTGGGCCTCGATCATCGCCCACGGCCTCAACAACGCCATCGCCCTGGCGGCCTTGTACTGGTTTGGCATGCAGTAGCCGATTGCTGCCGCGCGCTTGACGAAAAGTTAAGCCGCGCCTGCCAGAATTCTCCCGTACCTTCGGGGGATCTTCGATGAAGCAAGCAGCAGTACTGGGTGCCGTGGCCGCGATCGCACTGGCGGCCTGCGCCACGACAACCTCGCCCACCGGGCGCACGCAGATGATCGGCGGCGTCTCGCAACAGCAGCTCGACCAGCTGGGGGCGCAGGCGTTCGCCGAGACCAAGTCGAAGGAAAAGATCAGCGCCGACGGCAAGCAGAACGCCTACGTCCGCTGCGTGGTGAACGCGCTGGTGGCCCAGTTGCCGGCCCAATGGCGCAACGTGCAGTGGGAAACGGCGGTGTTCGTCGATGACGAGCCCAACGCCTTCGCCTTGCCGGGCGGCAAGGTCGGCGTCAACACCGGCATCTTCAAGGTTGCCAAGAACCAGGACCAGCTCGCCGCCGTGCTGGGGCACGAGATCGGCCACGTCATTTCCCGGCACCACGAAGAACGCATTACCCGCCAGATGGGGGCACAGACAGGCTTGTCCGTGATCGGCGCCCTCGCTGGCGCCGCCTATGGCGGCAACGCCGCCAACGCGGTCAACCAGATCGGCGGCATGACGGCGCAAACCGCCTTCCTGCTGCCAGGTTCGCGCACCCAGGAGAGCGAGGCGGACATCGTCGGTCAACGCCTGATGGCCGATGCCGGGTTCGATCCATCACAGGCGGTCAACCTCTGGCAGAACATGATGGCAGCCGGAGGAAGTCGTCCCGCGCAGTGGTTGTCGACGCACCCGGATCCAGCCAATCGCATTCGCGAACTTCAGCGCGATGCGCCGTCGCTGATGCCAGTGTTCGAACAGGCCAGGCGCGATGGCAGGAGCCCGCGGTGCGGCTAGACGCCACCGTATTGATGCACCACAGCATGGAAAGCGTTTTCTGTGGGTGAAAGTTTCTGCTAAGTTTGCCGGCTCGCTTTTACGGCCAGCGTTTTCTTCCAGTGCCGCTCCAGGTGGCGCCCGACTGAGGTGATCATGAAACTGCCCAATCGCAACAAAGCCCTGCTGTCTCTGCTCATCGCCGCCGCCCTCGGTGGCGCGGTAGTCACGGACGCGATCGCGCAGTCTGATTCCCCGCGCAGCAGCCGCAACTCGCGCGCCGCCAAGCCGGAAGTGCTGTACCCCAATGCCACCCGTGAAGCGCCGAAGGAAAAGACCTCGGCCAAGCTCGGCAGCCAGCTGCAGAAGCTGGTGGATGCGTTCAACAAGGGCGAGGACTACGCGGGCGTGCGCGCCCAGGCCGACCAGATCCTCGCCAACCCGGCCGCCAACAACGCCGACAAGTCGCTCGCTTCGCAGCTGGCCGCGCAGGCCGCCTACAACCTGGACGACACCGCCGCTGCGAAGAAGTACCTGCAGCAGGCGATCGAGCTCAACGGCCTGGACAACAACGGCCATTACCAGTCGATGATGATGCTGGCCCAGCTGCAGCTGCAGGACAACCAGTATCCGGAAGGCCTGGCCACGCTCGACAAGTACCTGAGCGAAACCAAGTCGCAGAAGCCGGAAGACCTGATCCTCAAGGGCCAGGCGCTGTACCAGGCCGAGCGCTACCAGGAAGCGATCCCGGTGTTGAAGCAGGCCATCGCCGCTTCGCCCGAGCCCAAGGACAGCTGGAACCAGCTGCTGATGGCCGCCTACGCCGAAGCCGGCCAGAGCGGCGAAGCCGTGGCCGCCGCCGAGCAGCTGGCCGCCAAGAACCCGAACGACAAGAAGGCCCAGCTCAATCTGGCGAGCATGTACATGCAGGCCGACCAGATGGACAAGGCCGCCGCGGTGATGGACAAGCTGCGCGCCAGTGGCCAGCTCACCGACGAGCGCGAGTACAAGCAGCTCTACTCGATCTACGCCAACACCGAGAACAAGGAAAAGGACGTCATCGCGGTGATCAACGAGGGCATGTCCAAGGGCATCCTCAAGCCGGACTACCAGACCTACCTGGCGCTGGCCCAGTCGTACTACTACTCCGACCAGATGCCGCAGGCGATTGAAAACTGGCAGAAGGCGGCCCCGCTCTCCAAGGACGGCGAGACCTACCTGAACCTGGCCAAGGTCCTCAAGAATGAGGGACGTACTGCCGAAGCCAAGCAGGCGGCCCAGCAGGCCCTGGCCAAGGGCGTGAAGAAGCCCGATGACGCCAAGAAGATCATCAACGGCAAATAAGCGGTAAAAAAACGCCCGGAACCCCTGTGCATAAGTGGCTACAGGGCCCGGGATTGGTATAAGCTTGGAGGTTCCTGCGGTGTCAGAGCCGCCCGACCCGGGGATCACCCAGTGATCCAGGCCCCCACAGAAAGAGCCATTGGCGCATGACGGAACAATTTGTTGTCCACAGGTATGACCAGGACGCCGGGAACCAGGGTTTGAGCTGGCCCCGTATCGTTGGTATTGCCTTCGTAATCGCTTTGCATCTGGCCGCCCTGATGCTGCTGCTGATTCCCGCCGTCGCGCCGAAGGCCGTGAGCGAGAAAGAGCGCAACGTCATGGTGACGATTGTCGATGCGCCGCCGCCGCCGCCGCCCCCGCCGCCGCCGCCGCCGCCGCAGGACAAGCCGCCGCCGCCGGTGAAGAACCTGGCCCCGCCGAAGCCCTCGCCGGTCCCGCCGCCGCCGGAAGCCCCGGTGGTCGACGTGCCGGAGCCGCGCCCGAGCGACATCGTGACCCCGCCGTCGCCGCCGTCGCCGCCGCAGCCGACGCAGGACATCGGCGCCAGCGTGGACATTTCGTCCAAGAACATGAATCCGCCGAAGTACCCGCCGGCCGCGTTCCGCGCTGGTATCTCTGGCGAAGTCATCCTGATCGTGGACGTCGATGCGAGCGGCAACGTGACCAACGTGTCGGTCGAGAAGTCCAGTCGTAACCGCGATCTGGATCGCGCGGCCATGGATGCCGCCCGCAAGTGGCGCTTCAACCCGTCCGTCGTGAACGGGCAGAAGACCGCCGGTCGCGTCCGGGTCCCGGTCAACTTTGCGCTCAATTGATGGCCCGGACCGGGCCCTCCGGTCTGGTCCACCTGTCGTTCTTAGCACCACCCTTCATCACCACACACAACAAAGGTAAGCGTCATGCTGCAGGATCTCTTCATCGCCGCCGCTGCCGGGGGCTCCAACCCGTCGGCTGCCCTCTCGCAGATGGGCTTCGAACACCTGATCGGGGAAATGACCTCGCACCCGGGTGACTTCGCAGTTTCCTGGGTCGTCCTCGTGACCCTGATCGCCATGTCGGCCATGTCCTGGTACTGGACCGTGATCAACATCTTCCGTTCGGTCCGCCTGAAGAGCGCCGCCGATCGCGTGACCAGCCTGTTCTGGGATGCCCCGAACGCGCAGGAAGCCATCCGTGCGATGGAAGAGCAGCCGGCTTCCGAGCCGTTCTCGAAGATCGCCCTGGACGCCGCCCAGGCTGCCGCCCACCACCAGCGCGCTGAAGGCAGCAACACCGGCCTCGGCGAGAACCTGAGCCGCTCGGAGTTCGTGGACCGCGCCCTGCGCCAGGCCGTGACCCGTGAGAGCACCCGCCTGCAGTCGGGCATGACCCTGCTGGCCACCGTCGGTGCGACCGCGCCGTTCGTCGGTCTGCTCGGTACCGTGTGGGGCATCTACGGCGCCCTGATCAAGATCGGTGCGACCGGTTCGGCCTCCATCGACGCCGTCGCCGGCCCGGTGGGTGAAGCGCTGATCATGACCGCGATCGGTCTGTTCGTCGCGATCCCGGCCGTGTTCGCCTTCAACTTCTTCTCGAAGGTCAACAGCTCGGTCATCGCGAAGTTCGATTCGTTCGCCCACGACCTGCACGACTTCTTCGCCACCGGTTCGCGCGTCAAGTAAGACGCGCCTCCGGGCACAAGAACACGTCATCGCAAACGATTTAGACGGAGCCTGTTATGGCCTTCAGTAGTGGAAACAGCGGCGGCCCGATGGCCGACATCAACGTCACGCCCCTCGTGGACGTGATGCTGGTGCTGCTGATCATCTTCATCATCACGGCCCCGCTGATGTCCCACAAGGTCAAGGTGGAGCTGCCCGAGGCGAACCTGATCCAGAAGCCGGACGACGCGACCGAGCGCAAGGGCCCGATCACGCTGGCGGTCAAGGAAGACGGTTCGCTGTTCTGGAACGACGAGGCGATCTCCAAGGAAACCCTGGAATCGCGTCTGTCCACCGCCGCCCAGCAGACCCCCCAGCCGCCGCTCAACCTGCGTGGTGACAAGACCACCAAGATGAGCACGATCAACGAGATCACCAAGATCGCGCAGGGTCAGGGCATGCTGGACATCGGCTTCGTCGCGACCAAAGAGAAGGGGCAGTAAGCCATGGCTTTTTCAAGTGGTAGTGGTCGCGGCCCGATGGCCGACATCAACGTCACGCCCCTCGTGGACGTCATGCTGGTGCTGCTCATCATCTTCATCGTGACCGCGCCGATCATGACTTACCCGATCGCCGTGGATCTCCCGCAGCGCGTGCTGAACCCGCCGCCGGAGACCGTGGAGCCGCCGCCGCCGATCGAACTTCGCATCGACGCCAGCAACCAGATCTACTGGAACAACAACCCGGTCGCCGCGAGCGAACTGCAGCAGCGGATGGAGGAAGAGGTCCAGCGTGACCCGACCAACCAGCCGCAGCTGAAGATCGACGCCAACCCGGATTCCGAGTACGAAGTGATGGCCAAGGTGCTGGCCGCCGCCAAGAACGCTCAGATGAAGAAGATCGGTTTCGTCCAGTAAAGCAATGCCGCAGTACCGCAATACGCAGTCATGACGCGACTGGAAAACGCCACCGGCCAACGGTGGCGTTTTTTTTGCACGCGGGAGTGGGTCAGGCGACTGCCGCTGATCCGCAGTCGGTGCAACGGTTACGCCGCGCCGCGGAGAATCTGCTGATAGCGCTGCACGGTGATGGCCAATCCGTCGTAGAGCGCTTCACCGATCAGCGCATGGCCAATCGATACCTCCAGCACGTTCGGCACGGTGGCCACGAACGCACCCAGGTTGGCCTGCGACAGATCGTGGCCGGCATTCACTCCCAGGCCGACTGCCTGGGCGCGCGCGGCGGTCTGAGCAAACAGCGCCAGCGCGTCCTGCGGCTGGTCCGTCTCAAACGCCTCGGCGTAAGGCCCGGTATATAGCTCGACCCGCTCGGCACCGATCTGCGCGGCGGTCTCCAGTGCAGGATTGCCCGCATCGACGAACAGGCTCACGCGGCAACCCAGCTCGCGCAGCGCCGCCACCAGCGGCCGCAGCCGCTCGCCATCGCGCGAAAAATCGAAGCCGTGGTCTGACGTGAGCTGTCCATCCGCATCCGGCACCAAGGTGACCTGCGCGGGGCGGGTGTCGCGGCAAAGCGGGATCAGCCCGGGATACCCCTCACGCGGCGGCGCAAACGGATTGCCCTCGATGTTGAACTCCACGCCTCGTCGCCGGGTAAGCGCAGATAGCGCATGCACATCCTCGGCGTGGATGTGCCGGCGATCGGGCCGCGGATGCACGGTGATGCCATCGGCGCCCGCGTCCAGGCAGGCTTCGGCAGCGCGCATCACATCGGGATCGCGGCCACCGCGCGAGTTGCGCAGCACGGCGATCTTGTTGACGTTGACCGACAGCCGGGTAGTCATGCGCAATGACTCAGGGTTCCAGCGACGGGGGTGCGTCGTTGGCCTTGCGCGCCGCAGCGAGGGCGCGCAGGCGGTGCAGCTCGACCGGATCGACGATGTGCCCGGCCACTTCGGCCTGGCCCATCCGCGCCATGTACCAGCCACGCGCCCACGCCACGAAGAACACCAGCGCGGCCAGCAAGGACACCACCAGCAACCCCATGTGTGGCGTGCTGAAAGCCAGGATCAGGGCGCCCAGCGCCAGGAGCAGGAACAACCAATGCATGACAGTCTCCCCAAGAGTCGGCGCAGTGTAGCGCCGGCCCGCTGCCCGGTTCCACGTGCGAACCGCGTCACAACAAGGGCGAGGTCAGCCGGGCGACCGCCTCGGGCAGGCGCGAGCGCCACAGCGGCCGATGCCGGTTGAACTTCACCTCCCGGGCGCTGGCCATTTCCCGTGACAGCAGTTCGGCCAGTTCGCCAGTGAGTTGCGCATCGCGGAACATCATCGACAACTCGAAGTTCAGCCGGAAGCTGCGGTTGTCGAAGTTGGCGCTGCCACAGATGCAGACCTCGTCGTCGGCGACGAAAGCCTTCGTGTGCAGCATGCGCGGCCCGTACTCGAAAATCCGCACCCCGGCCTCCAGCAGTTCGTCGAAATACGAGCGCGCTGCCCAGGTGACCAGGCGCGAATCGCTGATCGTCGGTACCAGCAGGCGCACGTCCAGGCCGCCCAGCGCCGCCGAGGTCAGGGCCATGCGGGCCGCCTCACCGGGCACGAAATACGGCGTCACCAGCCATACCCGCTCGTTCGCCTCATGGATGGCCGCCACGTGCAGGCGGTGGATCGTCTCCCAGGAAGAATCCGGGCCCGATACCAGCACCTGCGCGTCGATCCGACCCTGCGCCCGCCCGGGCATGTCCTTGGGCCACAGGTCCTGGGCCTCGAACTCCGCCCGGCCCTGGCCGGTGGCATAGATCCAGTCCTCGATGAAGACCAGTTGCAGGTTGCGCACGACATGGCCCTCGACGCGCATGTGCAGGTCGCGATAGGCATCGCCGCGCAACTGCTCGTTCTCTTCGTCGGTGACGTTGATCCCGCCGGTGAAGGCCACGCGCCCGTCCACGACCACGAGTTTGCGGTGGGTGCGCATGTTCACCCAGGGCCGTTTGAAAGGCTTGAGCAACTGGGTGGGATGGAACCAGACCGCCTCCCCGCCCGCTTCCAGCAGCGGGCGCAGGAACCGCAGCCGGACCCGGGACGACCCCACCGCATCCAGCAACAGCCGCACCTTGACCCCGGCCCGGGCCCGCTCGACCAGTGCGTCGCGCAACGCGGTGCCACTGCGGTCGTCATTGAAGATGTAGTACTCCACGTGGACATGGTCACGCGCCTGCGCCACGGCGGCGAGGATGGCCGCATAGGTCGCCGCGCCATCCACCAGCCAATCCACCTCGGTCGCGCTGGACGGCGGCATGCCGCTGGTGGCCTGGGCAACCTTCGCCAGCTCGGTGCAATCGGCGTCGGGCGGACACACACTGCTGTAGTGCTCCATGCCCGAACGCGAACGCCCCCGGCGCAAGCGTTGCCGTTTCACCTTCTGCGGCCCGAGCAGGTAATAGATCAGCAGCCCCAGATAAGGCAGCGCAGCCAACGACAGCACCCAACTCAGCGTGGCCACGGGCTCGCGCTTCTGCAGCACGATCCAGGCCACGATCCATAGCAGGTAGGCGAAGTAGCCGGCGGTGAGGTACGCCTTCAAGTGGGGAATGCCGGCGATCCATTCCCAGGCGGTATTCAGGGTAGCGAGCATCCACCGATTCTAAGCGGCACCTCGCCGCGCTGCGATCGATGCACAAATCGGCACGACACCCCTTGCCACGGCCATTAGCCTGAGCTGGGCCATTCCGCCCTCCCCCGCACCGGTACCTGCCATGACCGAGATTCTCCTGGTCGAAGACGACGACCGCCTGGGTCGGCTCATCGCCCATTACCTCACCGAACACGGCTTTGCACCGCGCCTGGCGCGCGATGGCGCGAGCGCGCCGGAGCTGATCCTCACCACGCGCCCGGACATCGTCCTGCTCGACGTCGCCTTGCCCGGGCGCAATGGCTTTGACGTCTGCCGGATGGTGCGCCCGCATTACGATGGGCTGATCTGCATGCTCACCGCCCACGACGAGGATGTGGACCAGATCCTCGGCCTGGAACTGGGCGCCGACGACTACATCGCCAAACCGGTCGAGCCGCGGGTGCTGGTGGCCCGCCTGCGCGCCTTGCTGCGCCGACGTGCGCAACCGGACGAACGCACGCTCTCCTTTGGCAGCCTGCGCATCGACGTAGGCGCGCGCGAGGCGCTACTGGGCGGCACCCGCATCGATCTGACCACGGCCGAATTCGACCTGCTGGCGATCCTGGCCACGCATGCCGGCGAGGTCGTGGGGCGCGATGCCCTGTTGCGTTCGTTGCGCGGCATCGATTTCGACGGCCTGGACCGCTCCATCGACGCACGCGTGTCGCGACTGCGGCGCAAGCTCGGCGACAACGGCGCCGAATCGCATCGCATCAAGACGGTGCGTAACCGCGGCTACCTTTTCAGTCGCAGCAACTGGATGTGATGCGCCTGCCCTCGGCCGAGTGGGCGAGCGCACTGTGGCCGGTCTTTAGCCGTTACTACCTCGGCACCGTGCTGGTGGCCGCCCTCCTGACCCTGCTCGCGGTGCAGGCCACGGCCTACCTTTTTGCACGCAGCGAGCAGCGCTACATCGAAGCCGAGCTGCGCGGCACCTTCCATCTGGTGGAGCACCACCTGCAGGACCAGCCGGTGGACCAGTGGGCCAGGCAACTCGAACGCGTGCGCGCGCCGTTCACCTACCCGGTGCAGCTCGGCGCGCTGGCGCAGGTCGTGCAGGCGCTGTCGCACCGCGACGGCGACCGGGTGCGGCGCGGTGAGGTAGTGGTCGCCGGCGAAGACCTTGCCTTCGCCTACAAGCGCGTGGGCCGCAGCGACACGGTGCTCATCCTGGGCAATCTCAACGAAACGCCCCTGCCCAACACGTCCCGCGCGCGGCTCGACGAGGCCTACCACCAGGCGCAGTTGGCGGGGCCGGTGGCACTGATCCAACAGCGCTTCGAAGCCACCCCGGAGCAGGACTGGGCGGCCCTGGCGGCCCATCTCGGCGCGCAGTTCGCCTATCCGGTGCAACTGCTGCCACGCTCACACGTGGCCGGCGAACTGGATCCGCCGCGCCTGCGCCGTCTGCAGGCCGGGCAACTGGTAGTGCGTGCGCGTGCCGACGGCCACTACGTCTATCGCCAACTGCGCGACGGCAGCCAGGTGATCCGGCTGGGCGCGCTGGACGACCTGAAGGTCTGGGGCGTTCGGCAGGACAGCATCGACGTGCTTACCGCCTTTGCGGTCGCCGTGCTGCTGCTGCTCGGCATCGCCTTGCCGTTGTTCGTGGTGCTGCATCGCATCTGGCGCGACCTGCACGGCATCGGCGCCATCGCCCAGCGGCTGAGCGATGGAGATCTCCAGGCGCGCTGCCCCATCGGCAGCGATGTCACCCACCTGGCCCGCCCGCTCGGCATCGCACTCAATCGCATGGCCGCGCACAACCAGCGCCTGATCGAAGGTCAGCGGATCCTCACCACGGCGGTGTCGCATGAGATCCGCACGCCGCTGTCCCGCATGCGCTTCACCCTGGAAATGTTGCCGAAGCATGATCCCGACGTGGCGGCGCTGGTGGCCGGCCTGACGCAGGACGTGGCGCGCCTGGAGCAGATCACCCGCGCCGGCTTGTCCTATGCCCGCCTCGGCTGGCAGCCCCGCCCGTCGCCCACCCCGGTACCGGTAGCAGCATTGTTCAGCGCGTTGGCCGACGAGGTGCCGATCCCCGAGCACCTGACGGTGACGTACCACCCCGCGCGCGAGTTGTGCCTGCACGGCGACCGCGAAGCCTTGCTGCTGGCGTTGCGCAATGTGCTGGTCAATGCACTGCGGCACGCGCGTGCGCGAGTGGAACTTTCAGCCGCGGTCGAAGGCGACGGCATCTCGCTGTTCGTGGACGACGATGGTCCTGGCGTGGCGCCGGAGAGCCGCCGCAGCATGTTCCTGCCCTTCCATCGCCAGGGCGATGACGACACGGGACTGGGCCTGGGCCTGGCGCTGGTAGGCGTGGTCGCCGACCGGCACGGCGGTGGCAGCGAGCTGCTCGACTCACCGATGGGCGGCGCGCGCGTGCGCCTGCACTTTCCGTCGCGGCGGGCGGCCGCGCCGTCAAACATGGTCAACGTCGGCGACAAAGCCGAACCATGAGGATGCCGGTTGCAGAAGGACGAAAACATCGCGCCGCTCGAACATGGCGCAATCCCGTTTCGTACCCCACGCCATGCCCAGGCCGCACTCCATGTGTTTCGTCTTGCGCCCCGCGGTGCCCGAACATCGTGGTAGCGGCGCGTGAGTGGCCTGGCGGGATTCTGGCAAGGGCTGCCCGCGCGCAACGAGGTGGCGCTGAAGGCGCAGCTGGCGGTGTTGTTGTTCGGCCTGGCGCACCGTGGCCGGCATCGCGCCGCCTGGTGGGACGCCTCGCACGGCTTGGCGATGGGGCGCTGCGTTTCCGAGCCGCTCGGTGAACCAGACCGCCACATCGCCCGCTGCGATCGGTTCGTGGTCGCCTTCGCCGGTCGCCTGCACGATCGCCCGACCCTGCTGCGCGAACTGCGCCACGCCGGCGCCGCGCCGGATGCCGAGGCCGGAGACGAACACCTGATGCTGCAAGGCATCGCCCGCTGGGGACTACAGCGCATGCTGACGCGCTGCGAAGGCGCATTCGCACTGGCGGTATGGGACCTGCAGGCGATGCGCTTGACCCTGGCGGTGGATCGCTTCGGCCAACGGCCGCTGTACTACGGACGCTGTGGCCGGACCCTGGTCTTTGCCTCCGAGACCAAGGCCTTGCGCCTGCACGAGGGCTTCGATGACCGCCTCGATACGGGAGCGATCGCCCACCTGTTGCGCCTGGACTACATTCCCGCGCCGCGCAGCATCCATGCAGGCATCGCAAAATTGGCACCCGGGCACTGGGTCCACTTCGACCTGCGCACCGGGGATGCGTCTGACGCCCGGCCGCAGGCCAGCGCGTACTGGCAAGCGGAAAGCCTGATGGCCGAGGCGCTGGCCGCGCGCGACCCGCAAGCGCCGATGGAGGATGTGCTCGACGCGCTGGAAACCACTATCAGCGCAGCGCTGCGGCGGCAAGGTCCGCGTCGCCGGCCCACGCTGCTGTTGTCCGGCGGCGTGGATTCCTCGCTGATCGCGGCCCTGATGCAGGCGCAGCAGGACACGCCGCTCGACGCGGTCACCATCGCTTTCGAACAAGAGCGGCACGACGAATCGCACTGGGCCATGGCCGTGGCCCGCCATCTGCGCGTGCGACACCACGTGCTGGCCATGGATGGTCGCCTGGCCGCCGATCTCGTTGCGCGACTGCCCGAAGTCTGGTGCGAGCCGTTTGCCGATCCCTCCCAGTTGCCCACGCTCCTGGCCACGCGCATGGCCGCCGGCTGGACCCGCGACCTGTGCAGTGGCGATGGCGCCGACGAACTGTTCTTCGGCCACGGGGCCTACGCGCGCGCGTTGCGCAACCAACACCTGGCGTCCGCCGTGCCGACCTCGTGGCGCGAGTGGATGGCACGGCGTCCCCGGCACATGCCCGAAGCCGCCCGGCTCGGCGGATGGCCCGCATTCCGTGACGCGCTGGGGGCACACACACTGGCGGCCAGCTGGATGCAGCGCATCTCGCGTTGGCGCGATCCCAGTCGCGCCCTGTGCGGATCACCCGAACCGGTGCTGCCGCAAATGCTTGCCGCAGAGGCCTCGATCGTGGCGATGGACGACGCCGACCGCCTGCAACTGCTCGACCTCTCGCTGGACCTGCCTTTCGGCGTATTGACCAAACTGGAACGCGCCGCCGCCGCGCGGGGCCTGCAGGTGGATTGCCCGTTCCTCGACCTGCAGGTGGCGCGCCTGGGGTGGTCGCTGCCGCGCGCGTTCAAACAGCGCGACGGCCAACAGAAGTACGTACTCAAGCAACTGCTCGCCCGACACCTGCCTGCCGAACTCGTGTGGCGGCCCAAGCGCGGCTTTGGTCCCCCCATCGCCAATTGGCTGGCTGGCCCGCTGCGCGACTGGGCCGCCGCGTTACTCGACCCGGTGCGCCTGCGCGACCAGGGGGTGTTCGACGCCGGCCAGATCGACTACCTGTGGCAGGACTTCCTCGGCGGCCGCAGGAAATGGCACACACACCTGTGGAGCGTGCTGATGTTCCAAGCCTGGCATGCCCACTGGCGGGAAACGCGCCTGCAGCGGCCGCGCGAGCCGGATTCATTGAACTGAATCCTGGGTCGCGGCGGCTGAGAACACACCGCGCTAGCCTGTGCGCATGTTGAAGCCGATCAAGGGCCGCGGCTCGCGCGTCCACCTGCCGGGGCGTTTCGAAGTCACCACCGCCGAAGCGGTGGACGACGGCTGGTATGCGCAGGAAGACGAAGACTTCCTTGCGCCCGCGCTACGCACCACGGTGACGGAAGAAACGGCGCGCAGCATCATCAGCCGCAATCAATCGCCGGACATTCCCTTTTCGCAATCGGCCAACCCGTACCGCGGATGCGAACACGGCTGCAGCTACTGCTTCGCCCGGCCCAGCCACGCCTATCTCAACCTGTCGCCTGGCCTGGATTTCGAAACCCGCCTGTTCGCCAAGACCAACGCCCCGGAACTGCTGCGCCACGAACTGGGCAAACCCGGCTATGTGCCCAGCCCCATTGCCCTGGGCATCAATACCGACGCCTACCAACCCATCGAGCGTCGCCTGCAACTGACCCGACGCATGATCGAAGTGCTCTGGGAAACGCGCCACCCGTTCACGCTGATTACCAAGAACGCCCTGGTGGTGCGCGACATCGATCTGCTGGCCTTGCTGGCGCGCGAAAACCTGGTCAGCGTGCACTTTTCGGTGACCACGCTCGATCCACACCTGTCGGCGAAGCTGGAACCGCGCGCCGCCGCACCGCATGCGCGGCTGCGCGCGATGCGCCAGCTGCACGAGGCGGGCATTCCGGTGGGCGCGATGATGGCGCCGGTGATTCCCTGGATCAACGACGCTGAGCTGGAGGCCATCGTCGAGGCGGTGGCCCAACACGGGGCCCGGACCGCGGGTTACATCCTGCTGCGACTGCCGCACGAAGTCGCACCATTGTTTCGCGACTGGCTGCAGGCGCACTACCCCGATCGCGCGGCCCACGTGATGAGCACGATCCAGCAGCTGCGCGGCGGCAAGGATTACGACAGCCGTTTCGGCCATCGTTTCAGCGGCCAGGGTGTCTATGCGGACCTGCTGCAAAGGCGCTTTGCCCTGGCGCACCGTCGCGCGGGCTTTCGCGAGGATCGGTACAGTGGGCTGGATACCACGAAGTTCCGCCGACCCGAGCGCGCACCCGCGCCGCGTCCGCCTTCGCCACAAGGCGAATTGTTCTGACCGTCGCCGAGATGCGAATGTCGCAGCGCCTACGCGCCGTAAAGCGCTTTCGATGACTGGAACAGGATCCAGCTGGTGGCGATGAACTTGTCCCCGCCCTGCGGACGATTGCCGCGATGGGTATGGGTAAAGGCGGTCGGCGCGATCAACACACTGCCGGTGCGTGGCTTGACCTTGCGCTGCTGGAACAGGAACTCGGTTTCGCCTTCGTCGAAGGCATCATTGAGATAGAGCGTCCACAGCACGTGCCGATGCAGCGTCTCGGCGCTCGCATCGCGTGGATACAACTCGCAATGCCAATACGGATAACCGCCTTCGCCGGCGCTATACCACTGCAGGTTGATCGCCCCGGGCCGCAGGCAGGTACGCGCCAGTTCGGTGAGCGCTGGCTCGCTCATGCCTTGCAGGTCTTCGGCGGACAGGCGCTGGAGTTGCCCGTCGTCGCCAGGCACCTGCAGCATCAGTGGGGCGACCAGTGCTTGCGGATAGCGGCGCAGGTAGCGCAGCAAGGCAGTCAGCACGGCCTGCTGGATGCGGCCTTCGACATCAGACCATTCGGGCAGCCCACTGATGCGCAGGTCGCGACTGCGCTTGAGTTCCGGAAACACGCCGCCGCCGATTCGACCGGGCCCGAGCTGCTCGCTGCCACGCATGCGCGCCACGATGGCGGCGCAATCGGCGGCGCCGAGCAAATCGTCGTAGACCTCGATGAAATCGACAGGGGCAGGAGAGTCGCTCATGACCGCACGATATCAATCCTTTACCTTCGGCGCAGCGGGCGTGGGGCAATGGGGATGTCCCCATCTTCATGCCGCAGCTCGCCTCTCGACTGGTCTTCTTCTTAGAAGCGGCTCTCATGGTTCTGCGCGTGGCCTCCGGGGGCGAGACCCCTTATCGGGGGACGCCGAAGGCGTCCATCCATGGACTCGAGCTCATGTGGCGACATCCATGTCGCCACATGCCCCCGATAAGGGGTCTCGCCCCCGGAGGCCCCACAGATCTCTGTGACCGGTCGGGAGAGCGGCGCTCTGCTTTGTCGAAGTGGGGAAATAACGCGCCTTGCACCGACCCCTCCGGGGCCCGCGTGAGTCGGCCATGGATGGCCGGCGTTCGGTGACTGAGTACAGGGACGTACGCCGGAACCGACA